>Ga0187777_10000037_pt1 | contig 94124 bp, 80 predicted proteins | sample 1015_Q2_SP5_10_M_FD_132416 | JGI IMG/M metagenome (GOLD analysis project Ga0187777, IMG submission 132416) | Tropical peat soil microbial communities from peatlands in Department of Meta, Colombia - 1015_Q2_SP5_10_MG | ecosystem: Environmental > Terrestrial > Soil > Wetlands > Peat | place... | reverse complement strand
GAATGACTTGTGGCATGAATTTCCGGGATGCTGCTCCTGACGGCAGCTTTTAAAACCGAAGATTCTGCAAATAAGTGAGACTCGTCTTGATGCTGTCGAACGGCGACTTCGGCTCGTCGTGCTCGACGAAATAATGCTTGATTCCGCCTTTATCAGCGGACTCGAAGATCCGCTTCCAATCGATGATGCCGGAACCTGGCGCGGTCATATCCTCTTTTTCCAGTTTGTCGGCGTGGAACGAGGCGATCTGGTCCGGAGCAAGGTGCGGCATAGATCTAAAGTCCTTGACATGGACCATCGGGAAGCGGCCGGGGTAGCGCTGGAAATACTTGAGCGGGTCCTGGCCGGCAACGCTGATCCAGCCCAGGTCCATTTCCATCACGACCAGGTTGGGGTCGGTAGAGGCGAGCAAGTAATCGTAAGGCAGCTTGCCGCCGAGGCTGGCGTCCGGGCCGAACTCCCACCAATGGTTGTGGTAGCCAAACTGGATGCCGGCCTTTTTGCTCGCTTCGCCCGCTTTGTTGAAAGTTTCGATGACGTGCTTCCAACCGTCGGCGGTTTTACGTTCCTTCTCATCGATGTACGGGCAGACGATATAAGAGTGTCCGACGGTCTTCGCGGCGTCAATGGTTTCCGGCCATTTATTCTGAACGACGTCAAGGCTGACGTGGCAGGAAGGAGCGGTAAGGCCGTTGCTATCCAGGATCGACCGCACCTCTTTCGGAGAATGATTGAAGTAGCCGGCGAATTCCACTTCCTTGTAGCCGACCGAAGCAACTTTGGCGATGGTGCCCGCGAAGTCCGTCTTCATGGAATCGCGAACGGTGTAAAGCTGGACGCCGACTTTAGCGATCTGATGGGTTTCGGCAAGTGAAGGTAGAGGAAAAGAAGCAAGAACTCCTGATGCGATGGAAGACTGAAGAAATGTGCGTCGATTCATGGTGCGATTCTACACACAAATGACGGCATGCGGCTACAAAGCGGGAGGGAGCCAGGGACCGCGGGCTTGTTCCAGGGATTCGGCGACAGCCAGGAGGAGTTCCTCTTCGTGCGGGCGGCCGATGAGCTGGACGTTGATCGGCAATCCTTCGGGCGAATGGCCGACGGGAAGCGAGAGGCCGGGAAAGCCGGCGAGATTGAGCCACTGGCAAAAACGCATCGTATCGCGATAGTTGTGTGGATCGCCGTGGCGGTAATTGCCCTCACCATGTTTGAAGGCAGGAGCGGTGGAAACGGGCGAGAGAAGGACCGGGATGTCGCGGAGCTGACGAAGCAGATCCTCCCGGACCAGATCGCGATCCGTGCACGCCTTCATAAAAGACTCGAGAGTCACCGGAGGTTCCGCAGCCGCAATCGCAAGATACTCCCGGAGCATCGGGCTGAGAGAGTCCTCTTGTCCCTTCGCGGCATGGCGAATCAGGTCTCCGATGACCGGGCCGAAGAAAAACCACCAAAGCTCAAGCGCGCGATCGAGCTGCTTGAGGGACAACGGTTCGACGCGATAGTCGAGATCGCAGAGATTCTGCGCGGCGCGGCGAATTGTGGAAAGCGTTTCGGGTGTGGCGCGGCCGAGTTCCGGATTCTCCAGAATCCCGATGCGCAGGCCGCGAAGTTCCTGCCCGGAAACCTGGCGCACGGGGACCGGCGCGGAGAGCGCATCACCCGGGTCCGGACCTGTCATCACCGCAAACAGGGCGCGCAAATCCGCAACAGTTCTTGCCATAGGCCCAACCACACCAATCCAGCCGAATGCGCCCGCGCCAGGAGGGAAATGGCCTGTGGCGGGAATGCGCCCGGGCGTGGGTTTGAGCCCGCAAATGCCGGAGAAGTGGGCAGGTGTGCGAATCGAGCCCCCGCCGTCGCTGCCGATTCCGCCAATGGAACAACCGGAGGCGATGGCAGCTGCTTCGCCGCCGCTGGAGCCACCTGCGGAATAGGCGAGATTCCATGGATTCGAGGTTCTGCCGGTGAGGAGATTGTCTGTCTCGTAAGCCATCAGAAATTCGGGAGTGTTGGTATTTCCAAGAAGGATCGCCCCAGCCGCTTCCAGCCGGGCAACGAGCGGCGCATCGGTTGTTGGAACGTAGTCCTTTCGAAGAAGGGAGCCCGCGGGGCAAGGCCAACCGGCGACGTCGATGTTGGATTTCACGGTGAGTGGGATTCCGGTCAGGGGTTTCTGTTCCTCACCGCAGGCCAGTGAGGATTCGACGCCGCGCGCACGTGCAAGGGCGGATTCGGCGTCAAGATGCACGAAGGCGTTCAGCTTGGGCTGAAGCCGTGAGATACGGTCAAGATGCGCCTTGACAAGTTCAACGGGAGAAATTTGTTTGGTGCGATAAGCGTGCAAAGTCTCAGCGATGGTGCCGTAGATTGGAAGGGTCATGGGGTCCTTCAGAAATTAGCGGGAAGAGCGGTGACGGTCAATCACGGAAAGAGAGACGAGTTGGAAAATAGCTCAGAATCCAGCTCGGAAAACCTGGCGCGCCTGATTGTCGGTGAGCTCCGAATACCAGATGGACGAGCCATTGGCCGAAGAGGACAACCAGAATGAAGCTTTCTCCAGAGTGGCAAGGGAATGAACGCTGCGCGTGGCGAAGTCAAAATACTGAAGCTCGGAGGCCTGCGTGTTGTATTCGCTGAGCAGCAGAATGCCTTTGTTCGTGACTGTCCAACTGGCCCAAGTGGTTGGATGCAGAAGGGAAACTTTCGATTCCGCGCCGCCGCTCACCGGCACTTCCCATATTTCCGGATTCTGATAGCGCGACTTCGCGTAATAGAGTGTTTTTCCATCCATCGATTCATACGCCGAGAAGCCGCCCTGCCTCGTGACCTGCACAAGCTTACCAAGCCCATCCGCGGGCACTTTCCAAATTTGATCTTCTTCCCAGCCATCGCCTCGATTTGAGGCGAAGTAGATGAATTTGCTGTCGCGCGACCAACTTGGCACGGAGTTGTTGGCGTCATCCTGAACAACGTCGCGAACCGGACCACCATCGGCGGAAACCACATAGATACCTGACCGGCCGTACCTGCCGTCCGAATCGAAAGCGATCCAGCGGCCATCGGGAGACCAACGTGGTGTGCCAGCCCTGCCGATGTTGGTTAATTTGCGCGGAGAAGAACCATCCGAATTGCTGACCCACAGATCCATAGCCTCGTTCGCGCCAGCCATGAAAACAAGCTTCGTGCCATCCGGCGAGGGCTGCGGTCCGGCAATGGCGTTGCGTCCGGCGATGACCGGTCTCAGCGAACTGAAGCTGATTACTCTGCTCAAATCCAGGCGAAGAATGGCGGGTCCATCGGTAATCGTCCGTTCCCGGAAGAAGGTGCGGTGCCCTCCCGAGTTCGCGAGACGCAAGATCGGCGAATCGTCCGAAGCAGCCGACGCGGACTCAGAGGGGGTGGCGTTCTTCGTCTCACGATGCGCCTCAGATGTTTGTTTTGCGCCAGGAACCGAATTGCGTCTAGCCGGGGCCGTGCTCTCGAGATCTTCGGTGACCACAGTTTGGAGGACCGGGGCCTCGGCAGTCTGTTTCTCCCGTTTTTCTGCTTCTTCAGCAGCCACGCGTTCAGCGTTTTGTTTAAGGCGAAGCTCGTCCCGGTGAGAAATGGACGGACTGCTCTGCCAGTATGACCATATGCCGAGGGTCCCAATGGCGATCAGTAAGATTCCCACGACTGCAGAAGTGAGCTGAACGAGGGTCTGACGTTTCACGGGGATAATGGCCTGCCACTGCTCATCCCGAAGAGGGTCGTTCCAAGCAGGAAGGGGAACCGGCAGCGAACATTTTGGCTCCGACTTGGGAGGCTCCGGAACGACGGGAGCGGGCATGACCTCTTCCACCCTCTCAACAGTGGCAATGAATCGGTAACCCCGGCGGGGGAGGGTTTCGATATAACGGGGCTCATCCGCCGAATCGCACAGAGATTCGCGGAGTTTGTTCATGGCGGCATTCAGGCCGTGGCTGAAATCGACATAGGTATCTTCGGACCACACGCGTTTGAAGAGCTCGTCACGGGTAACGAGCTGGCCGGGACTCTCGAGAAGGGCGGCAAGTATGGCAAAAGGCTGGCCTGAAATCTTGACGCGCGACCCGGCCTTCTGGAGTTCGCGAGCATTCAGGTCCACTTCAAAGGGACCGAATCGAAGACGCGATTTGATGAGGTCGGTCATCGAGGAGGCAATTCTAACATTTGAATAGACGAAACCAAGGGGCGGTTAGTTCCATGGACTTGAATAATTCTTCTTCTCTCATCGGCTTGCGGGATGACACAAATTTGACTGGAAACCGAGGCTTTGGGCATTGAGGTAGCAACCACAAAAAGGCACTTTGCCGTCACTGCGGGTCCGATAGGCCGCAGGGGAATTGTCGCGCGAGGTGCCTTATGGGGGCCAAGGAAATTGTCGGGATTTTCATAGCCGTTCTAGGTCTGGGGCTAGCTCCGGCCGCGTTTGGGCGGCAGCTATTGAGTCGAGCCTCTACAAGCAACTCGACTTGTCTTCAGTGGATCATGACAAGTGCGCCGGGGCAGTTTGGCAAGGGGTGCGACCACCAAGCCGTGGAGGAATTGGCCCGGTCGGGTCAGGCGTTCGCGGAAAATCAGTTAGGGGTTGAGTCGGCACTGGTGCTGGGGCCTGACCGAACCATCCGTGACGCGCGCAAGTGGTTCGAAAAAGCTGCCAGGCAAGGCTACGTTCCAGCGGAATTGAACCTGGCTGTGCTTTACATCAATGGTTGGGGCGTGGAGCGGAATTATGGCCCTGCACTCTACTGGTTGAAAACCGCCGCGGACCAAGGAAACGCTCGGGCGCATACGAACCTGGGCATCCTATACATGAACGGCTGGGGGGTGCGGAAGGATTACGCGGAAGCGCTGGTGCATTTTCGATTCGCGGCCGAGCGAGGCGAAACGGGGGCGATGGTCAACTTGGGATTCTTGAGTGATGCAGGGTTTGGCACTCCGCAAGACAAAGCTGCCGCTGTGAATTGGTATCGATTGGCCGCGGAACAGGGCGACGCGCTCGGGCAAAACAACCTCGCGGATATGTACTTACGCGGGGAAGGCGTGGCCCAGAACGATACATTGGCACGCGAGTGGTTCGAAAAGGCTGCCGAGCAGGGCAACACCGGTGCGCAGATCAAGTTGGGGTATATGTGGGCCTCGGGCCGCGCGGGGAATCCGGACCCTGAAACGGCATATGCGTTGATTCTATCCGCAAGCTTGTCCGGCGACGCGCGAGGAGATGGGTACTTGCCTTCGCTGGAAAAACAGCTGGACGCGGAACAACTCACCCGTGCTAAGGAAAAAGCGCAGGCGCTGCGAGAGAAGAGCCAACACGCGATTCCAGAACTGGCCTTCTTGCGATAGAGCCGAAGGGGCAGAGACTTCTCGCCGACTTTCCCTCCGAAAAACGGTTGACGATGGCCCAAGCAGCCCGGACAATCGTACTGGCGAAAGAGATGTTTTTTCTGGTCGTCGTGCGTCCAGAAAGAGCTTTCCTCGATGGAATCCATGAAAAAAAATCTGTGGAATTGGTTTGCCTTTGCGGGTGGACTTTTGTTTCTCGCGTTGCTTCTCGGTACGACGGAACTTCCTTCACACTCCGCCTCATTCAAAGCGGCGGGCGAGCCGGCTGATACGGCGAAAAAAATATCCGGCGAAGCGTTGCGGTTGAACACGCTCGGCGTGGCTTACATGAACCAGGGGAAGTCCGCCGACGCGCAGAAGAGCTTTGAGCAGGCACTGGCGCTGGACTCGAATTTCGCGCAGGCCCGGCTGAATTTGGGCATTTCGCTCCTGGCGCAACAGAAGCTGGAACAGGCCCGCGCGGCGCTGGAGGAAGCATCGGCCAAGCTGCCGGACGACCCCTACGCCTGGTACAACCTGGGCCTGGCCTACAAGGATTCGGGGCAATCGGAAAAAGCCATTACAGCATTTCAACGAGTGGAAAGAATCGCTCCGGATGAGCCGGACGCCTTTTATTTCGAAGGGTTCCTGCTCACCCAGATGCAGAAATATGACGACGCGATTGCGGCCTTCAAAAAAGCCCTGGCGATTGCGCCGTATCATGCTTCCGCGCAGTTTGGGCTGGCGCGGGCGTATCAGCGCAAGGGAGACACGGAATCGGCGCGCGAGGGCATGAAGCGCTTTCAGAAGATCACCGCAGACCACCTGGGAACTCCGTTCGGCGCGGGATATGGAGACCAGGGCAGATTTTCGCTGGCCGAATTTGTGCATGGAGCAGAGAGCACGGCTCCCACGGAGATTCCTGTGCGCTACACCGCGAAGCCGCTTACAGGGATGGCAGGACCGAGCAACGGCGTTTGCCTGCTCGATTACGACGGAGACGGCAAGCCCGATCTGTTTTTCGTCGGCGCGGGAGGAGGGAAGAGTCACCTGCTGAAGAATGTGGGTGGCGGCAAGTTCGAAGACGCGACGGCGAAGGCAGGGCTTGCAGGAGTTGGCGCAGGGTTCGGTTGTGCGGTGGGCGATTTTGACAATGATGGCAAGACGGACTTAGCCGTGTGCGAAGTTGATGGCGTGAGGCTATTCCACAACGAAGGAGGCGGAAAGTTCGCGGATGTCACCGAAAAAGTTGGGATAGTGCGGGAGAAAGGATGTGTCAGCACGACGTTCGTCGATTATGACCACGACGGGGACCTGGATTTATACGTCACGATGGCACCGGGCACATCCGGCGATGCGCGAAAAAACAAAATGTGGCGGAATAATGGAAACTCCACGTTTACGGATGTTTCCGTGGAGTCCGGCTTGGGTGTGGACGCCACGGGTGCGGATGTAGCGGTTACTGACTTCAACAACGACCGCGCGATCGATTTCGTCGTTGCTGGCGGTGCAGCAGGCGCGGCGATTTACTTGAATCCCCGTGAGGGGAAATTCACGTCGTGGGGGGGAATCGACTTCGCCAAGGAAAAGTTGCCGCCAGCAGTCGGCGTGGCCGCTTTCGATTTCAACAAAGATGGATGGATGGACATTGCCTTCACGCATGCCGGTGCGCCAGGAATCAGCTTGTGGCGGAACGTGGAGGGCAAAAAGCTCGAACGCGTGCCGCTGCCGGACTTCGGGTGGAAGCAAGGCTGGGGCTTGACCTCGATTGACTATGACAACGACGGCTGGCTAGACCTGGTGGCTCTGGGCGAGGGCGCGAACGGCGATGAAATTCGCGTGTTGCGCAATCTGGGCGACGGGGGCTGGGAGGACGTCACAAAGAAGGTTCAACTGGATAGCGTGAAGCTGAACCGCCCGCGTGCTCTGGCCGTGGCGGACTTTAAGGGCGATGGTAGTCCGGATGTGGTGGTGACGCAGGAATCGGGATCGCCGGTGGTTCTGGAAAACATCGGAGCGAACAAGAACCACTGGATGCAACTGGATTTGAAAGCGCTGAACGACAACAAGAGCGGCATCGGGACCAAGGTGGAAGTCTATGCCGGATCGCTCTATCAGAAATTTGAGATTGGCGGCTCGTCCGGATATCTCGGGAGGAATTCCGGCATGCTGTTAGTCGGTCTGGGGTCGGAGAAAGTCACGGATGCGGTGCGATTGCTGTGGCCGACCGGTGTGCCGCAAGACGAAATCGATCTGGCTTCGAACAAAACGCAGCAGATTGGGGAGCTGGACCGGCGCGGCAGTTCGTGCCCGATTCTGTTTTCGTGGAACGGCAAAGAATACGAGTTCATGGCGGACATGATTGGTCCTGGCGTAGTGGGGCACTGGATTGCTCCAGGTGAACGCGATGTGCCGGACCCAGACGAGTATCTGAAGGTTCCTGCGAAAAGCGTGCGCGCGAAAAACGGAATGCTGAGCTTCCGCTTCATGGAGCCGATGGAAGAAACCGTGTATCTGGATCAGGTGCGACTCGTCGCGGTGGATCATCCTGCTGGCATCGAAGTGAATCCAAATGAGCGCTTCGTGAGCAATCCGCCGTTCCCCGAATTCCGCGTAATCGCCACCGAAGATGCACGTCTGCCCGTCGGCGCGTGGGATGACAACGGGCATGATGTGCTATCGCTTTTGTCCAAGCGTGACCGGAAGTACATAACCGGTTTCGAAGGCCTGCCCTTTGCCGGTTTCGCGAAGATGCACTGGATTGAACTGGATTTGGGCGCGTGGGACGAGGCGAAACCGCTGCGACTGTTGCTCGACGGCTACACGGACTATTTCACCGCAACTTCGATGTATGCCGCCGACCAGGCTGGGATCAAAGTGATTGCGCCATATGTGGCAGCGCAGGACGCGCAAGGGAATTGGGTGCGCGTAGTGGAAGACATGGGATTCCCGGCGGGTCTTGCCCGAACGATGGTTACGGACCTGACGGGGAAAATCCCTGCGGGAACGCGGCGAATCCGCATCGTCTCGAATTTGAAAATTTATTGGGATCGCGTGCGAATCGACCAGACAGCGGAAAGCAAAAACATTCGTGTCAGCGAAGTGCCGCTGGCCACGGCGAAACTGGCATTCCTCGGGTATCCGAAAGAGATTCGCCTGCAGCCTGCCAGCGACACGGTGTATTCGTATTCGCATCGCAGTCTCACAGGTCCCTACGCGCGAGCGGCGGGAAATTACACACGCTATGGCGACGTAAAGAACTTACTCAAGCGGTCTGACGACAAGTTTGCCGTGTTCGGGTCCGGCGAGGGTGTAAAGCTGGAATTCGATCCCGCAGGCCTGCCCGCGCTGCCCAATGGCTGGGTGCGGGACTATTTCTTCTACGCGGACGGCTTCGAAAAGGATCTCGACTTCTACGCAGCGAACGCTTTCACCGTGGAACCGCTGCCCCATCACGGGTTGATTGCCTATCCCTATCCCGAAGGCCAGCAATATCCGATGGATGCGGACCACCTCGGCTACGAGTTCGACTACAATACGAGGCAACGGTCGGATCGCATGCCTGCGAATCTGCGCTACGAATATTCCGCCCCGAAATGAGGAAGTCGAAATGCGTCGAAGTGGCGCTTCCACCATCCGGGATGTCGCTCGGGAGAGCGGCTACTCGGCCTCCACGGTTTCCATTGTTCTGAATAATGCCCCACTTTCCCGCTATATCCCCGGTGAGACGAAGGAGCGCATCCATGTTGCCGCACGGCTCCTGGGGTATCGGCCCAATCCGCTGGCACGCTCCCTGCGCAGTCAGCGTTCGAATATTGTCGGCGTGATGGTGTTCGACATCACCGATCCCTTTTGCACGCCGATTCTGCGTGGGCTAGAGAACGCACTCTATCAGGCGAGTTATCTCTCGCTGTTGGCCGACGCGCACAACGAGCCGCACCGATTTGAGCGTTACCTGGAAATGTTTCTCGACCGGCGGGTGGAAGGATTGATCGTAATTGCGAACTGGCTGATGACCGACATCAAATTACTTGCGGACTTGACGGAAAGGCAAGTGCCTACGGTGATCGCCGGAAGAGCGCTCGAGGTCGAGAACATCAGCACGGTCTCCGTGGACAACGAAAGCGGCGCAGCGCTGGCCCTGGAACACTTGTACCGCCTTGGCCATCGGGAGATTGCGTTCTTGCGCGGCCCAAAAACACTCGCCAGCAGCGGACAGCGTTGGAAAGGGATTCGCAACTTTGCGCAGTCGGTGGGATTAAAGCTGGATGCGAAGCGCATAGCGGAGCTGCCGGAATCGCTGGATCCCAACTCCAGTTTTGAGGCGGGTGCGCAGTTGAGCACGCAGCTCTTGAGGGGCGGGAAATCGTTCACCGCGCTCGTGGCGTTCGACGACATCACGGCCCTGGGCGCTTTGCGTGCGCTGAAGAAGAAAGGGCTACGCGTGCCCGAAGATTGTTCCGTCGTAGGCTTTGACGACGTCGCCCAGGCTAGCCTCTCCGCGCCCGCGTTGACAACGGTGAGGCAACCGATGGAAGCGATGGGTTCGATGAGCGCAGGAATGATTCTGGAAGCGATTAAAGCCGTGAATCAGAAGAAAACCATTCCCGTGGCGCGGCGAAAGATTCCCGCTGAATTGGTTGTTCGAGAGTCGACCCAGCCGCTGACGTAAATGGTTAGGTTGTCGCTGATGACCTGTATGAGTTAGACGCCGACGCTGACCCATGTCCTGTTCTGTGCGCTTTCCGCGATGGCCTCGCAGAGCATCAGTTCGTCGTGGCCTGTTTCGAACGTGGGGAAAAAGCGTGGAGCGCGAAGATCACCGGCGGCCAAGTAGCTATAAACATCCTTGAAAAGCTGAACAAACGTGTCCGGATAGCCTTCGGGATGTCCTGCCGGATAAGCCGCGTAGCCCCGGGACTCCGGAGTTTGCAGGGAAGGATCTTTGGGAAGCACTTCGCACGCGCGATCGCGCCTTCCGATCCACAGATTGTTGGGAGATTCCGAATCGAAGACCAGCGACCCTTCCGAGCCGTCAATTTCAAACCAGAGGCGTGCTTTGCGGCCGGGGCTGACCTGCGAGACGGTCATCACGCCGTGCGCTTCATTTTCGAAATGAAGCAAAACGGAAGCGTAATCGTCGGTGGAGATCATCACTTCTTCCGTTTCCGACGTGTTTGCCTTCTGGAAAGATTCCACTCTGCCTTTGGGCCGCCGGCGCGTTGGGAGCACTGTGGCCAAGTCGGCGCAAAGATCAGAAACCTTGCTGCCGGTCATCCACGCGACCAGATCCAGCCAGTGGGTGCCGATATCGGAGACGGCGCGAAGTTCGCCGCCGAGCTTTCCTTCGAGCCGCCAGTTCCAGTCCGTGGGAAAAAGCAGCCAATCCTGCAGGAAGCTGCCGTGAATTAACTTGACCTGGCCGATCGCGCCTTTGCGAATCAGCGCGCGGGCTTCCTGGCAGAGCGGATAGTAGCGCAGGTTGTAGGTGACCGCGCCAACGAGTCCGGTCTCTTTGAGAAGCGAGACGAGCGCGGCGGATTCGCGCGAATCGAGAGCCAACGGCTTTTCGCACAAAACATGCTTGCCTGCGCGAAGCAACTGGCTGGCTTCCTGAAAATGAAGATAGTTCGGCGTGCAGAGGTGCACGACGTCCACGGAAGTGTCTTCGGCCAACTCCTCCAACGAATTGTACGCACGCGCGAGGCGAGACGATTCACGGGCCTCCTCTGAGCGTTCCGGAGTGCTGCCCAGAACTCCCTGGACTGGTATTCCGAGGCGCCGCAGAGCATCCAGGTGCGCGCGTCCCACGAATCCAAGACCAACGATTGCCGCCTTCGGTTGCATTGGAGCTCCCCGTTCGCGTAGTGAAGAATCAGCCGTATTCTAGCCCGGATTCGCCATTCCGGGATTCAATGAGGGAGCGCTCATTTCGAGCTGGAACGAAACGCTTCTTCCGGATCTAAATAACTCTGCGACCAGAAAGCATCGCGCGTCAGCGAGCCAGAGACGAATTTTCGAATATCCTCGAGCGTGGCGCCCACAATACCGCCATCGGCCGCATCGAAAATCACTACGACACCTTGGGGCGTAGGAGTTGCAGAAGCGGCTTCTTTCAATCCCTTTTCGAACAGAGCGAGAGAATACTCCAGACGCGCCGCTGGTCCGGACTCCTTCGAGTTTTGCGATAGGGGTTGGATGGTGAAAATTTTTACGGACTTTCCTTTGAGCGCCGGCCAGTCTCCCGGGAATCCGCTAATCTCTTCGCGTTCGATCCGGAACCCGGGAAACTTTGTCTCCAAGCGGTGATCTTCATGATCGATCTTCGAAGCGAGTCTCTCCGGAAGAAGCACGGAACTCTGCTGAATATAGCCGCGCGAATCGCCGGAAATTCCGATGTGTATCCAGCCCTTCTCGGAGTCCAAATATTCAAACTCATCGTTCACGGAAGCTTGAAAAAGGATGTGTGATTCTTCTGAAGCTTTCGCGTAAACAGGAGTTCCCGATTTGATGACGGCTACCAAGTTCTGCGGATGTGCCTGATTATGCTGAATATCTTTCAGATTGTTCAACTCGGTGGTCAATTGCTGCACGCGGCGTTCCGCAAGGACGCGTTGACTCCGCAACGCAGCAACCTCGTCTGGAGTTTTCGCAATTTCGGGGGCTGGGGTCGGAATGCTCGCGCCGGGCACGCCGGACAAGTCGAGCTTCGGCCGCGGGGTCTGCACGTTCGAAGCTAAGGTGGCTGGGGGATCGACGGGCTTTCCGGTCAGCTTCTCCTGCAAGCGGTCGAGCAGATCAAGTTCCAAACGGCCGTTCGAGGGGAGCACGTCGTATCCAGACTTAGTGACATCGCGATCGGCATACCATGCGGTGATTTTGGCTGTGAGGCGCACAATCGTTGCGCCATTTTCTCCGGGCAGCAGTTCGATGTTGAGCTGGTAGAAGCCGCGCTCGTAGTGATCGAGTGGCTTGCTCACCGGTGCTACGAAACCGTCCAGGATAGGGAGCTTTTGCCCCGCATAAGCCTGCAAGTCTTTCAGGGCTTGCTCTATTTGTGGCTTGGCTTGTGTGTAGCTGCGCGCATACGGAATAGACTGGCCTTTCGCAGGCCTCACGAACGCCGCGAATGCGACAAGGGTGCAAATAGAAAATCTCGCAAGTGGGCGAGACAGTCTCACGGCAGAGGCTCCAGTTGTTCCAGCGCTAGCCATCCGCGCTGCCCCTCCGGGGTTTCGACCCCCAGCCAGTGCGGCGTGACGATGAGAATCACCACCTCGCTGAACGCCGGCAGAGTCTTCAAATTGGCTGCCGCTTGAAAGGGAGCCGCCTTCAGATCCGCTCCGGGCGCCTTCACACGGCGTTCCAACTCATGGCGGAGCGAACTAATCTCCCGCTCCATGTCTTTTTCGCTCGTTTGCGCGTTGCTCAAGCGGTCGGATTCTTCCTGCCGCTGCCGCGTGTAGCTTTGCCGCACAAGTTCGGCGCTAAGCTCGCGGCGCCGCGCGTCCGCGGCATCCGCAGCCGCTTGCTGCAAGGAGTCCAGCGCGTCTTTAATCTCCTGCATCTCCGCTTTTTCAACGGTGCCGTCGGATGCATGAAATGTTTTGTGCGCCGCTTCCATATACACCGCATCAACTTTCACGCGCGTGCGGTCGTCCGAAACGGGAATAATCACATAGCGAACGCCGATTGTGCCGGCGTCGGCACTTTCCAGGAAATGCCTTGGCGCAATCGCACGAGGACGAATTTTGTAGTAAACCTCGCCTGGTCCGTTCCAGGGATCAAAGAGAGGCGTGGATTCGGCGGTTTCCGCGCCGGTCAGGATCGGTTCCTTATCGAAGACGAGAGTGCCGTGAATGATATGATCTTTCTGAACGGAGAGAACAGCCTGGCGCACGTCGGAGATGGGCGCGAGGAATTCACGGACAAGTCCGGGAGTCGTCAATTCCTTTGCGCCGGAAGCAGGTTGGGAAGTGGACGGAAGCAGAAGAAGAGCAAGGGCAAGTATCGACCCCGTTTGCTTGCACGGCAGGCGCCTCCGCGTTTCGATTGTGATGCCCCGCTGCATTTTTTGCGAGCCTCTTTGTTAGCGCGAAGCACTCCCTTCTGTCAAATTTCGGACGAAATTCCCTGGAACGCACAACCCCGGTACCGGGACTGCCCAGTGGAAATCTTGAAAACAAAATTCTGATGCTCGCAAGAAAACACTTGCATTCGAGTCAAAAGTAGGAGTAGCATCCGCCCCGGTTCAGGGGCTGAAAACTTCGCCGGGCTCTTTTGACGGAGAGACTGGCGAGATTTTCGGTGGCATGGTGGGGTTCGAACGATCGTCGCAAGCTTGGGGTAAGCCGCGCGACGGCGTTCCATGCCGGGTGTTACGCTACACTCCCTCCAAAAATTGAAGAGAGAAAGACCGGTTGTCTGCTCGACGTTGGCCCGAAACGTTCGTAGGAGGCAGTATGGACTCTTTGCGCTCAAAAGAGGTGCGGAGCAACCTTGGCCGCGCTGGCAAAGTCTTGCTCTATTCCGTAGTCTTCCTCGCAACAGTGCTAGTGAATTGTGGCCCAGCAGCAGCACTTCCGGCTTTTGCCCGCAAGTACGGAATGCCGTGTTCCTCTTGCCATGAAGCCTGGCCGATGCTCAGTCCCTTCGGCCAACAGTTCAAAGACAATGGCTATCAGATGGGGAACGACCGAGACGCTCCCATCTTCCAGCAGGCCGCCTATTGGCCGGTGACCTTCCGTATCACGCCCATTTGGCATCGAGAGAGCACAAGCGCGGCCCCCGTAGATGGTCCCAACGGGCCAGGCGCAAACCAGGCCAAAGTCACCACTCAGGGTTTTGACGTAAGCGGTTTGGATTTTCACACCGGCGGAACTTTGGCGAACAACTTTTCCTTTTATGTGTTGCCTTCTTCAGACAATACAGCTTCGTTCCACTTCGAATCGGTTTGGGCACGGTTGGATAACGTCTTCGGGACGCCGTGGATCAATATCAAAATGGGCAAGTTTGAGTTGGACAATCTGCTGTCTGAAAAGCGCATCCTGACACTAACGAACGTGGGCGGTGTCTACGAGAACTACCACTTCCAGCCGTTCTCGTCCCCCGGCGTGCCGGAAACTTACACCTTCGGAATTGGAGACAACCAACTCGGCATCGAGTGGCTGGGACACTCCGCGGATGACCGAACAAGAGTCTCTGCTGCGCTGTTGAGCCAAAATGATGGTCAGCCCGGTTTGCCGACAAGCCGCGGCTACGGTGGTTTCTTCACGGCGAGCCGGGCCTTTGAGATTGGCAACCTTGGCTTGCAGCGTGTTGGTGGGTTTGCCTATCTCGGAATGGCGCCAACCTATTACGAATACAATCTGACGACGACCACCCCAGTTGGCGTCGACACAGTGACCGGTGCACCTGTGACTTCGACGAGCACAACCGGTTATCCCGGCACCGGCATTGGCAACAAAGGCTTTCAGCGCTATGGCCTGCTGGGCATGTGGTACATAAAGAAATTCGATATCACCACAATTTACTTCCACAGTCACGATAGCCCTTGGTTGGGTACGGACACACCGGCGATACCCGGGGCTGTCTTGCCTCCAGGGGCACACGCGCCGAGTTGGAATGGCGGGCTGTTCGAAAGTCACTACATGTTCAACCCGCAAATCATCTTGATCAATCGCTACGAACTGGTGAGGATGTCTCAGCAGGCTTTCTCCACCAATCCTGGAAATCTCAGCAATGCGGACGTACTGACCTTTGGAGCCCGCTACTACCCGTTCATCTCGAGCCGCGCGGGTTTTGCTTACCACGCGGAATACTCGATTATCTGGCAGAAAGGTGCATCGCCCACCTTCACAGAGTTGACGACCAGCAGCTTGCTATTTGGGTTTGACTTCGACTTCTAAGGGAGAATGGACATGCCGAACATCAAGAAGCTTTGCTTGAATGTCGCAGTTGCACTCCTTCTTCCGTCAGCCCTGCTTGCTCAACAGGCAGACCAACAACCGAAGCCATCGAAACACTTGGAATCGCACATCGGAAATTTGACAGGCCATTCCGAAGCAGGGGCTCAGTTGTATTACCGCTACTGCTGGGGCTGCCACGGCGCCCGCGGAAATGGAGACGGCGAGAACGCACCGTACGTCACGCCGAACCCGCGCAACTTCACACAAGCGACGTTTAAGTGCCGTTCCACTCCCACGGGAACCTTGCCCTTGGATTCCGATCTTTTTAACACGCTCTATCGTGGATTCAATTTCACGAATATGCCTTCCTGGAAGACTCTGACTGCGCAAAATCGCGCTGATCTGGTGGCTTTCATCAAAACCTTCTCCGCGCGTTGGGTGAGCGAGAAGCCTGGAGAACCAATTCAGATTCCGCCTGAACCGGCGCTGACGGTGGAGAGCATCAAGCACGGCGGCGAATTATTCCAGAAGCTGGAATGCTGGAAGTGCCACGGGCAGGAAGGCCGAGGCGACGGACCTTCCGCAGCCACGCTGACCGACAGCAATGACCAGCCCATCCGGCCGTACAACTTCACCACGGACAATCGTTCGAAATGCGGCAAGACGAATGCAGACCTGTACAAAATCTTCATGACCGGACTCGACGGCACGCCTATGCCCTCCTTCGCAGATGTGGTCAAGCCAGGAGATGCGTGGGATCTCGTGCACTACTTGCGAACCTTGCAGGTGAACAACAAGAGCCCGGAATTGACCCTGTGGGAGAGCACGCCCGAGGGCAAAGCCATTGTCGAAGCGAAAAAAGTGGAAAATACCAATACCGGTTCTGGAGTTAAGCCATAAAACGAGTTGCGAAATTTCAGGAGGGGTTAAACGAATGGGAACGAAGCGCGTAGTCTTTGCAGGACTGGCGATGCTCGCGGCGTCGGCCGTGGCGTTCGCGGGCCCGGCGCCTGCGGGAGGCACAGTCAGCGGCAAGGTGACCTACGAAGGGACGCCAGCCAAGATGAAGCCAATCGACATGTCCAAGGAACCGTCGTGCGCAAAGATGTACACGACGCCACAGTTGGCCGAAACGGTGGTCACGGGGTCCGGCAATAGCCTGGAGAATGTGGTTGTCTACATTTCCGCAGGGGCGCCCGACGATCCTGCTCCTTCCACCGCGGCTGTGTTTACCCAGAAGGGTTGCCGTTACATTCCTCACGTTCTGGCGTTTCAGGTGAATCAAGAATTGAAAATCCAGAATGAAGACCAGACTTCGCACAACATCCACCCGCTGCCGAAACTGAATCGCGAGTGGAACAAGTCGCAGCCCCCGGGGACGCCGGCCATCAGCGAAAAGTATGACAAGGCAGAAATTTTTCCGGTGAAGTGCAACGTTCATCCCTGGATGCACGGGACATTCGCAGTGTTGAAGAACTCCCACTACGCAGTGACGGGCGATGGCGGGGCTTTCACGCTGGCGAATCTGCCTCCGGGCAAATACACGATCACGGCGTGGCATGAATCCTACGGCGACCAGTCGCAGGAAGTGACCATTTCCGGCAGCGAGACAAAGACAGTCAGCTTTGTTTTCAAGGCCAAGCCCTACTAAAGAGCTTGGCCCTCCCGTTTGGTTCAGGAAATTTGGGGAATCGAAAAGGCAAGCAATAAACCGATGGATCGCCCCCGATTTGGGGCGGAGGCGAGGATCAATGGGGAAGTTGTTAGCGGTCGTACTGATCATTATCGCTATCGCGTCAGCCTATCCGATTGTGACGCACATGTTCCCGCTGCCCGAGGACATCTCCACGCACGGGCACGCGATCGACGAACAATTGAAAGACACCATGTGGGAGGCGGGAGTGTCCTTCGTGGCGGCCCAGTTGGTGCTTGCCTTCTTCGTCTGGTCGTTTACCGGCCGCAAAGAAGGCAGTCCGCTGAGGAATTTCCCCGGCGGCGCGCGTGTGATGGTTATCGCCGCGTTTCTGCTGGTCGGCACAGAAATTCTGGCTCTGGGTGTTCTGGGGCAGAAGGCGTGGGCGAACGTGTACTTCACTTCGGCTTCGCCTGACGCCGTACAGATTCAGGCACAGGCAGAGCAGTTCGCTTTCTACTTCCGTTATCCCGGCGCGGATGGAAAATTCGGCGGCATTCACCCGGACAAAATCGACGAGGGCAATCAGAACTACTTCGGCCTCGACCCGGCCAATGACGTGGACGCCCGGGACGACATTGTGAGCGGTGAACTGGTCGTGCCGGTCAACCGCGAAGTGCACTTGATGATGCACGCCAAGGATGTCGGGCACTCCTTCTACGTTCGTGAACTGCGCATCCAACAAGACTTCGTTCCGGGGCTGGACCTGTCCGTCCACTTCACAGCGACGAAGTTCGGCAAATACGAGATCGTCTGCACGCAATTGTGCGGACTGGGTCATTACAACATGAAGGCATACCTCAACGTCGTTTCCGAAGCCGATTTCGAAAAGTGGTTGAAGGACCAGGCAGCGCAGTAGAAAGGAAAATCGCCGCGCCCGTGCGAGCAGAAGAAGAACTCGCGAGCGCGGCCGTCTCGAGTGAGGTGATCTAATGGAAGAGTCTTCCGTTCAACAGGCGCATGTGCATGCGCCTCCGGAAAGGTTCATCCGGAAGCATATCTTCAGCCTGGACCATAAAGTGATCGGCAAGCAGTATTACGCCTTGGCGCTGGTGGCGGTTTTCACCGGGATGATTCTTTCATGGCTGATGCGCATTCACATGGTGTGGCCGACAGCGAAAATTCCTCTGTTGGAACACATCTCCAGCGCCGGCGCGCCGGGCGGCGTGATCACACCGGAATACTACCTCTCCTTGCTGACCATGCACGGCACGTTGATGGTTTTCTTCGTGCTCACCAACGCGCCGTTTGCGGCCTTCGGCAATTTTTTCCTGCCAATTCAGATTGGCGCGGAAGACATGGCGTTTCCGCGCTTCAACATGATGTCGTTCTGGGTAACCTTTGCCGCGTGGGCGGTATTGATGTTGGCGTTTTTCATCCCCGATGGGCCGCCGATTGCCGGTTGGACCAGCTATGCTCCGCTAAGCGCCGTGGGCAAGGACGCTGGTCCGGGCATGCAGTGGGGAATGAGTTTGTGGGGCTTGTCCATCGCCTTATTCTGCATTGGGTCGCTGCTCGGCGCTCTCAATTTTATTTCCACGACGTTGGATATGCGCGCTAAGGGCATGACGCTGATGCGCATGCCACTGTGCACCTGGGCATGGTTCATCACGGCGTGCATCGCCTTGCTGGCGTTTGCCGTGTTGCTGCCCGCCTGCATTCTGCTGATTCTCGACCGCCACGCCGGCACGAGCTTTTATGTTCCCGGCGGCTTGGTAATAAGCGACCGGTTACAGGCGCACTCCGGCGGCTCGCCGTTGTTGTGGCAGCACCTGTTCTGGTTCTTCGGTCATCCGGAAGTGTACATCGCGATCTTGCCGTCAATGGGCATCGTTTCGCACATTCTGATCAACAGCATGCGGAAGCCATTGCTCAGCGGCAAAGTGGTCATTTACTCGATGATGTCGATCGGCTTCCTGAGCTACATGGTCTGGGGACACCACATGTTCCTTAGCGGAATGAATCCCATGTCCGCGCTGGCATTTTCCTTCCCGACCTTGACCATCACGATTCCGGCGACGGTGCTGACGCTGATCTGGCTGGGCAGCCTATATGGCTCCAGGCTGCAAATCAACTCCGCATCGCTCTTCGCCTTGGGATTCATTTCCATGTTTGTGGCTGGAGGTGTCAGCGGCTTCTTTCTGGCGCAGCCTTCCATCGACATCTACTTGCACGCAACGTACTTCGTTGTCGGTCACTTCCACATGGTGATGGGCGTAGCTTCCTTATTCGGTGTTTTCGCCGGAACGTATTTCTGGTTCCCGAAAATGAGCGGGCGGATGATGAACGAGACTCTGGGCAAGTTGCACTTCTGGATAACATTTGTTGGGACGTATTGCATTTTCATGCCCTTCCACTATCTGGGATTGATCGGAAACGTCCGCCGCTACCAATCCTTCGTAGACGACTTCATGCAGCCCTTCCTCGGCTGGCACAAGTTCATGACCATCGCCGCACTGATTACTGGCGCGGCGCAGTTCATTTTCCTCTTCAACCTCATTTACAGCCGCTTTAAGGGGAAAGTCGCTCCAGAAAATCCGTGGAATGGCACGTCTTTGGAGTGGTCGATTCCTTCGCCCCCGCCCTGGAACAATTTCGGCGGCAAGCATCCGGTTGTTTATCACGATCCATTCCAGTACGGGGTGAAGGGCTCGAAGGGAGACTTCGTAATGCAAGACTCTCCTGAACAGGCCGTGCCAGCGAGTGGTGATTAAGGTCAGGGGCGCGGCGCGAGGCCAGCCATGTCCCTCGCGCCGCGTTATATCGCAGAGGATTAGGAGAACATGTCTTCCACGATCGTATCCGTGAATTCGCAAGCGAATGCACTACCTCCGCCAAAGCGCGCTGCCGCCCCAGCCGCGCTTGCGTATGGGCAGGAGCGCGCGCCGAGCAGCGGCATTTGGGTTGGTGTGTTTGCCATCACAATGAGTTTTGCGGCCTTCACCAGCGCCTTGTTCGTGCGGGAAGGGACGGCGGACTGGGGGCACCTGACGCTGCCATCCATTCTGTACTTCAACACGCTGGTGCTTCTGGTAAGCAGCGTCACACTGGAATGCGCGCGGCAAGCGCTGGAAGCGGGAAGATTGGGGACTCAGGAAGTTTCGCACAAGGCAAGCGCGTGGGTCATGGTCACGCTGCTCCTGGGCCTCGGATTCTGCGCGGGGCAATTTCATGCTTGGCAGGATCTTCGCGCTGAGGGCATCTACCTGGCGACGAATCCGAACAGCTCCTTCTTTTACCTACTGACCTTTTTGCACGCTTTACACGTGCTCGTGGGCATTCTCGTCATGGTTTATCTTGCGGGCCGTCTCATGGCGAGTCATACGACTTTCCGGCGGAGCCTGTTTTCGAATACCGCGATCTACTGGCATTTCATGACCGGGCTGTGGCTTTACCTGCTGTTGCTGTGCCGCATGAAGCTGTGAGCGGAATGTGGGGGAGAATCTGTGAGCGAAACTGAAGCGGCAGTACACGGGCACGGCGCCCTGATGGAAGAATCGCCGTACGCAATCCCGTCGCGAAAGTTCACGATGTGGTTGTTCATCATCTCAGACGCGGTGACGTTTGGCGCGTTCTTGATGGCTTATGGTTTTCTGCGCGTGGGCACGCCAAATTGGGTACGCCCGTTCGAATCCGGCAGCGTGATCAACGTAGTTGTGATGACTATTGTCCTGATCACCAGCAGTTTGACGATGCTCGGGGCCGTGGACGCTTCCAAAGCCGGAGATAAGAGCAAGGCCATGCGGTTTCTTTATTCCACGATGGTGCTTGGTGCAATTTTCGCGGCTCTGCATCTTCGCGAATGGTTCGAACTGTTTGGCCGCGACATCACCATTGGGTCTGGGCTTTTTGGTCAAACGTTTTTCACGATTACCGGCCTGCACCTGCTGCACGTCATCAGCGGCGTAATCGCGCTGTTCGTGGTTGCCACGAAGTACTCGCGGGATCGGCTCACGCCGAGTCACGTGGAGACGACGGGCTTGTACTGGCACTTCGTGGATCTGGTGTGGATGTTCGTTGTGCCTCTGGTCTATTTGACGAATATCGCGCACTGAGCAGATAGCATAAAAGGAGAGACCATGAGCGCTGCTTCCATTTCGGGAAACGTCATTCGAAGGTATCTTCCCGTGTACTTCGTGCTAATTGGGATTTTTCTGGTGGAAGTGTTTCTGTCCTTCCGGATCGCCCACACCAGCACGCTGGTGGTTGTACTTTTGCTGTTAGCCATCTGCAGCGCGGCGCTTGGATTGATGTATTTCATGCACTTGGCAGAGGAACGCCGCAGCTTGTTTCTGACGCTGATTCCAGCGACAATTTTCGTGCTGCTCATGATGAATATGTTCTGGGGAGACAGCGTGCGGCTTTTGCATTTGCGGAGTGTGGCCCAGTAAATTGCTGAGGTGTTGCGCTAGAAGGTCGCCCTTGGGAGTAGGTCGATGAGGAAATGCCGGTGGAAAGCTCTCTCCGTGTGGTTAGCTGTTCCATTTCTGTCGCCTGCTGTCACGCTCGCGCAAAGTTGCGCCCTCTGCTATACACAAGCCGCGGGCTCCGGTCACCGCATGATTGCGGCGTTGCGCAGCGGCATCCTGATTCTGGTGGTTCCGCCGATGCTGATCTGTGCTGGGATTACCTGGATGGCCTACAAAAAGCGCAATCAGTTTAATGACTACGGGGATGCGGACACCACAGAAAGCAGAGAGCCATAATTCTCTAAAACGCAATCCCTTGTCATTCGGAGAGAAGCGAGGAATCCCTTTTCGATTGTGATGCAAAGAAAGAGAGATCCCTCACTCCGCAGGTCCGTTCGGAATAGCGGTTGGGGCTATTTCGCAGACCAGTTAACTTGCCCCAGCTCCCATTCCACTGGCTCCAAAAGAGTGGACAGCAGCAGCTTCATCCGTGTGTATGTCGAAGACTTTGTTCATACCCGTAGCTTGCAGCAGCTCGGTCACCATCTTACTGGGGTTTGCGAGCTTCAGCTGCCCGCCCTGTTTGCGGATGGCCATGTGGCTGCGCACGATTTCCCCCATGCCGGAACTGTCCACGTAATCCACTTCTTTGAGGTTAAGGATGACTTTTTTGTTGCCGCCAGCGATAAGGTTGGCGACAGTCTCTCTTAGCTTTGTGACGCCTTCCCCGAAAGCGATTTTCCCTCTGGCGTCAATGATCGTAATGTCGCCCTCTTTCCTCGTGCCGGTTTCCGGCTTTGATGACGTGGCGGCTTGCCGGCCGACTCCCAGCTTGTCGAGCACCCCGGAAGCCGCAGCGGCCACATCCTGAAATTCCGTACGGACCACAATGACGGCGTGGCCTTGCTTCAGCACGTCTAGGAGGTACACCCCCTCCTCACCTGCTTTCTCAGACGGGCTGGCCTTTGGCGTGCTGGGGTCTTCAGAGATGCCCTTGGCCAGACTGCCGCCGACCTTCGACCCCAAATACCCAAGAAGCGCGGCGCCGCCTACGCCCAGGGCAAACACCTGACCAAAACCCGGAATCAACGCCAGGGCAGCTCCCACACAACCGGCCGTAGTTCCCACTGCTCCGCCGATGAATCCGCCTGCGTAAGTACCCAGCTCCCTGCCAAAAGTCATTGCTTCGCTTTCCGAACGAGTGAGAAAAACGATGGATTCCTCGGGAACATGTTTTTGGAGCAATTCTTTGACGGCAGCTTCAGCATGTTCGCGGGAATCGAAAACACCAATGGCTGTTTCCATTCGATCCTCCTCTGAACCTGAGACCCTACGCGATTTTTTTGAATCGCGTCCCCAAAGTTTGTGTCGCAGAATTTGCGCCAAAACCCTTGGTTTGTCAAGAAAAAAGGCTATTTTCCGCGGCTTTTTTGTGAATTTCAAAGGCCAAAACAGGACGGATTTTGGCCAGTACCAGAGGTTCCACAAAGGGCGGACACCGCGTTGACTTGAAGGGAAAGCCCTCATAGCATACGACTCGATGAGACCCATCTCGAGCTTCTCTGCGTGCCCGGAATGCCCACACTCGCGCGCAAGCTAAACCTCTGGAACTATTTTGCACTCGGCTTCGGCGCCATGATCGGCACGGGCTGGGTGGTGTTGATAGACGACTGGCTGGGCCGCGGCGGGCCCTTCGGGGCCATGCTGGGCTTTGCTCTCGGCGGGATTTTTCTTCTGCCGGTGAGCTACGTTTACGGCGAGTGGGTGAAGCGTTTGCCGGATGCTTCTGGAGAAGCCGCATACGCCGCGCAGGTCTTCCCGCCATTCGTGAGCTACATGACCGGCTGGATCATGTTCCTGGCGTATTTCATCGTATGTCCATGGGAAGCCGTGGCGGTTGGAAAACTGGTGGCGTTTCTTTTTCCGCGATTGGATACCTGGGAGCTGTACCGTGTCGCTGGTGAGCCTGTGTTTCTGCCGCGACTCCTGCTCGGCGCCGCGCTCACCATTTTCCTGGCATGGCTGAACTACCGTGGCATTCGCGCCAGCGCCATGTTCCAGAACTGGACCACGACCGCCGTGCTGGTTGTGTTCCTTTTCCTGCTGGTCGTGAGCGGACATAATGGGCGCGTCGCAAACTTGCGGCCGCATTTCAGTCACGCTCCCCTGCTCTCGATACTCCTGACCCTCCAGATCGTGCCTTACTTCATTACCGGATTCGAGTCCGTGCCTAAGGTCGCCGAAGAATCCCATCCCCGGTTTCCGCCGCATGATTTCTTCAAAGCGATCGCCATGGCACTGCTGGTTGGCGCCAGCTTTTACACACTTGTGATTGGGGCCGTTTCTTACATCGCGCCGTGGCAAGGCCTGGAAGGGAAGCGATTCGCCACGGCGATTGCGTTCGGGCAAGGCACCCACTCCACCTGGATTGTGCGATTGATTTTGGGGATTACGTTGGTCGGACTGTTGCAGGTCTTCAACGGCAATTTCGTGGCGGCCACACGAATGCTGTTTGCCTTCGGCCGCCGGGGGACAATTCCCCCGTTGTTTGCCGGAATCAATGCCAACTATCAGACGCCGAGCATGGCGATTGCTGGCGTGACGATTGGCACGCTGATCGGGCTGCTTGTGGGAGACGCGCTGCTTGTGCCTGTCACGGAAGTGGGCTCGATGGCTTCGGCGTTCGGCTGGCTGGCCGCCTGCGTATCCTTATATATGGTGGACGGCAGAGCGCGGCTGCGATTGATGGCCGGGATGGGTATTTTGGTGTCCTTGCTGCTGGTGCTGATGAAGTGGCTTCCGGAAATACCGGGGCATTTCACTTTGGCGGAATGGATTGCACTAGGGACCTGGCTGGCGTTTGGGCTGCTGTTTCATTGGCGGTCGCGAAGGAGTTGAAAAGCCGCTCATGTATACTTCTGAAGAGCATCGCATACACTGACGAATGATTCCTTACCTCCACCTGGGGCCACTCTCCTTACCCACTTTTGGATTGATGGTCGCGCTGGCCTTGATCAGCGCGGCGTATATCCTGCAGGCCGATTTCGACCGGCGCGGCATGAAAACGGACGCGTTCTTCATGATCACGGTTGCGGGACTGGCGGGAATATTGGGCGCCAAGTTGTATCACCTACTGGAACCTGAAAATCGCCGATTGTTTTTTGACCAACCGTGGGACTTGTTGTTTAGCCGCTACGGCTTCGCATGGTTTGGCGGTTTTCTTGGCGGCTTTGGCGCGATGCTGCTGCTCGGCTGGCGCGCGCAGTTGCCGCTGCTGCAATTTCTGGATGCGTGTTCTCCGGCCGCTGCGTTTGGCTATGGCATTGGCCGCATCGGCTGCTTTCTTTCCGGCGATGGAGATTACGGCAAGCCCACATCGCTACCCTGGGGCATGAGCTTTCCGAATGGCACCGTGCCGACCACAGAGTCATGTGTCCTATGGGGAGCGCCAGCGGACTGTAGAGTGCACCCAGCGCCGCTCTATGAGCTCATTCTGTGGTGCGCCATCGGCGCTCTTCTATGGCAGTTGGGCAAGAGCGCACTGAAAAGCCCCAAGGCCAACGGTCTGGTCTTTTGTGCTTATCTGATCCTGACTGGCGTCGCTCGATTCCTGGTAGAGATTATCCGAATTAACCCACCCTGGATCTTCGGCATGTCCAACGCCCAAGTCGCCAGCCTCGCCTCCATCGTTGCTGGAGCTGTATTCCTGCTGTATGTCAAAACTGGAAAGCGCGCAAAAACCGAGAGTAACAAGTAAGCCAGAAACGAGCGTTCTACTCCAGCATTTGGCGGAGGACGTACTGCAAAATGCCGCCGTGCCGGTAGTAGGACACTTCTTCGGGGGTATCGACGCGGATGCGCGCCTTGAAGGTTTTTGCCTTGCCGTCGGGAGCCTTCGCATGAACCGTTGCTTCCTTCCGAGGCGCCAACGTAGCAATGCCTTCGATGCTGAAGACTTCGTGCCCAGTCAACCCTAGCGATTCGCGATTTTCTCCAGGCATAAATTCCAAAGGCAGCACGCCCATGCCCACGAGATTGCTCCGGTGAATGCGCTCAAAGCTTTCCGCAAGGACAGCGCGAATGCCGAGCAACCGCGTGCCTTTGGCCGCCCAGTCGCGGGATGAGCCGGAGCCGTATTCCTTGCCCGCGATGACCAAGAGAGGTACACCTTCTTCGCGGTACTTCACGGCCGCGTCGTAGATGAACATCTTTTCCCCGTCTGGCAAATGCATCGTCCAACTGCCTTCGGTCCCAGGAGCAAGCTGGTTGCGCAAGCGGATGTTGGCAAACGTCCCGCGCATCATCACTTCATGATTGCCGCGGCGCGCGCCATAGGAATTGAATTCGTGCGGCTTCACGCCATGTGCGATCAGGTATTTCCCAGCCGGCGATTCCACGGCAATGGAGCCCGCGGGAGAGATGTGATCAGTGGTGACACTGTCGCCGAGCACCGCGAGAACGCGCGCGCCGGAAATATCCGCGAGTGCGGGCGGAGTCTTCGGCATGTTTTCGAAGTATGGAGGCAACTTGATATAGGTGGAGCTGGCGTCCCACTTATACAAATCGCCTTCGGGGACTTGCATGCCCTTCCAGTGGGCATCGCCTTCAAAAACTTCGCTGTATTCCTTGCGGTATTGTTCGGTGGTTACCGCAGCGCGAACCGTGGCTTCCACTTCCTGCGGAGTGGGCCAGATTTCGCGCAGATAAACCGGCTTTCCCGCTGAGTCGGTCCCAATCGATTCGCTGGTGAGGTCCAGATCCATCCGGCCGGCTAGTGCGTACGCTACAACCAGCGGCGGCGAAGCCAGATAGTTCGCGCGCACCAACGGATGCACACGTCCTTCGAAGTTGCGGTTGCCGCTCAGTACAGCCACAGCGACCATATTGTTTTCCTTGATGGCCGCGCCAATCGGCTCCGGAAGCGGGCCACTGTTGCCGATACAGGTCGTGCAGCCATAGCCCACCAGGTGGAACTTCAACTTTTCGAGATAGGACATCAGGCCGGAGGCGGCTAAATAATCGGTCACTACTTTCGATCCCGGCGCAAGGCTGGTCTTCACCCAAGGCTTTACTTGCAGGCCGCGCTCGACCGCTTTCTTCGCCAGCAATCCCGCGCCCAGCATGAGGGAAGGATTCGAAGTGTTCGTGCAGCTTGTGATCGCGGCGATGACCACCGCGCCACTGGAAAGCGGGAAAGCGTCGCCGTTATTCTTCACCGCGACTTCCTTCGCAGGCGCGCCCTCCACTACCTTCGTAAAGGAAGACTTCGCGTTCTTCAGCGTCACGCGATCCTGCGGCCGCTTCGGGCCGGCAACCGTCGGCTCAACGCTGCCTAGATCCAGCTCCAGCTTGTCGCTGAACTGCGGATCCGGCGTCGCATCGGTGCGGAAAAGCGCCTGCTCTTTGCAGTACGCTTCCACGAGCGCGATCTGTTCGTGACTGCGCGCCGTGAAGCGCAAATAAGCCAGAGTTTCGTTGTCGACAGGGAAGAAGCCCATCGTCGCGCCATATTCCGGTGCCATGTTGGCGATGGTGGCGCGGTCAGGCACGCTCAAGCTGGAAAGTCCGGAGCCGTAAAATTCCACGAACTTTCCGACAACACCCTTCTTGCGCAGCATCTCCGTGACAGTAAGCACCAGGTCCGTTGCTGTCGACCCCTCGGGCAAGCGCCCGTGCAGCTTGAATCCCACGACTTCAGGAACCAGCATGGATAGCGGCTGGCCGAGCATCGCCGCCTCTGCCTCGATTCCGCCTACACCCCATCCGAACACGCCCAACGCGTTCACCATGGTGGTGTGGGAATCGGTGCCGACCAACGAATCCGGGAAGGCTTCCAATTGATTGCCGTTCGGCACAGAGCAAACCACGCGCGCCAGGTATTCGATGTTCACCTGATGGCAGATCCCCGTATCTGGCGGCACAACCTTGAAATTTCGGAAAGCGTTCTGTCCCCAGCGCAGAAACTGATAGCGCTCGATGTTGCGCTGGAACTCCAGTTCCGCGTTCAAACCGAACGAATCGATCTTGCCAAAGCTGTCCACCTGCACGGAGTGGTCGATGACCAACTCGGCAGGAAAGAGCGGGTTGATGCGCTTGGGATTTCCGCCGAGCTTCTGCATGGCTTCGCGCATGGTGGCGAGGTCGACCACAGCGGGCACGCCGGTGAAGTCCTGTAACAGCACGCGGGCGGGCATGAAGGCGGTTTCTTTCTGCGGGCCGTTCGGGGTCCACTTGACCAGAGCGCGAATATCCTCCGCATGCACGAAGCGGCCGTCTTCACAACGAAGCAGGTTTTCAAGGAGGATACGGAGAGAAAAAGGCAGATGGCCAATGGCGCCCATGCCTTGTTCTTCCAGCTTCTCAAGTCGATAAATCTCAAAGGGTTGCGCGCCGACGCTCAGCCTATCGCGTGTATTGAAGGAGTTTGCTGCGGAAATGGGCATGCTCACTTCCTTTCAAGATTTGAATGGACTCCTATGATAACCGAAATCGCGGGTGTAAGCAGAGCGGCTATAATGAGGCATTGTGCGCATTGTCCTGATTTCTACTTATGAACTCGGCCGCCAGCCGTTCGGATTGGCCTCGCCTGCAGCGTGGTTGCGCAAGCGTGGGCATGTGGTGACGTGCCTCGATTTGTCGCGAGAAGCGCTGAATGAGCAAGCCATTCGTGAAGCCGGCTTGATCGGATTTTATGTGCCGATGCACACCGCTACGCGGCTAACTCTCGAATTGCTTGAGCCAATCCGCCACATCAATCCTAAGGCGCATCTATGTGCGTATGGGCTGTACGCTTCGCTCTCTGCTGATATTCTGCACGCGCAAGGAATTGGCAGCCTGTTGGGTGGGGAATTTGAGCAAGCGCTTGTAGATCTCGCCGAGCATCTTTCCGGGCTTTCGGCGTTGCCACAAATTCATCCACTGGACTCGAACGTATCCCTGAGCCGGCTGCGCTTCCAGGTGCCGGACCGGTCCGGCTTGCCGCCTCTGCGTTCCTATGCGCATCTCGTGCTTCCTTCCAGGGAGCATCGCGTTGTGGGCTACACGGAAGCAAGCCGTGGCTGCAAGCACGTTTGCCGGCACTGTCCGGTAGTGCCTGTGTATGAAGGCGTGTTTCGCATCGTGGATCGAGACGTCGTTCTTGCCGATATAAGGCAGCAGGTCGCGGCTGGAGCGCAACACATCACCTTCGGCGATCCCGATTTCTTTAATGGAGTTGGTCACGCGATTCCGTTGGTGGAAACCCTGCACAGGGAATTTCCGGAACTGACCTATGACGTAACAATTAAGGTGGAGCATCTTCTGCAGAATGCAGAACTGCTCGCCACGCTTCGTTCCACGGGCTGCCTTTTTCTCGTCTCGGCAGTCGAATCACTCGATGATGTTGTGCTGCAGAAGTTGGACAAAAGTCACACCAGAGCAGATTTTTTCCGTGCGGTCGAACTCTGCCGTCGAGCGGGGATCACCCTGCAGCCAACCTTTATTCCCTTCACGCCCTGGACCACCTTCGAACAGATTCTGGACCTCTTTGAGCAACTGTATGGCCTCGATTTGGTGGAAGCGGTGGCGCCCGTCCAACTCGGCATTCGCCTGCTGATTCCCTCTGGATCGCGACTACTGGAGTTGGAAGAAGTGCGACAGATCATTGGTCCTTTCGATGCGAGAGCGCTCGTATACCCGTGGAAACACTCGAATCCGGCTATGGATCAACTGGTGGAGGAATTACAGGACCTGGTGGTCACGAGCGAAAAACTGAAACGCAGCCGTTCGGCCACTTTTGAGAAAATGTGGCAAGTCGTGAGCCGGGCCTCGAACCAGCATCCGCAGTTCAGTCCGCGGCCTGTCTTGGCGTCGCGCGCGACGGTGCCCTATCTCAACGAACCGTGGTTCTGTTGAGCAGAGCCGACGCGGGACCAGTTGGTCCCCATAGCCAAAGCAAAAGAAGCTGTGCGCCAGGCGGAGGCATTCCTGTAGCAGTTCTGTAACGGACGCAATGACGCAAAGAAAACGAGTCCTCTTGTTCGCGACGAAGCTCGGCTATCAAACCCGGTCGTTCCGGGCTGCCGCGGACAAACTCGGTGTGGAATTGGCGTATGTGACCGACCGGTGCAGCCACCTGGACGATCCCTGGAACGATCATGCGCTGCCCGTACACTTCGAAGTGGCTGAAAGCGCGGCAGGGCGCGTTCTGGAAGCGCAGCGGGGCCTTCCTGTGGATGGAGTGTTGGTTGTCGGCGATCGCCCTACGGTTGCTGCGTCATACGTGGCACGTGGGTTGGGTCTTCCGCACAATCATCCCGCAAGTGTCGAAGCCTGCCGTAGCAAGCTGCGGGCGAGGGAAGTGTTAAGCGAGGGGGGAATGCCGGTGCCGTCGTTTCTCAGCGTGAAACTGGATCCTCTTCCAGAACCGTCGTTGCTCGGCGTTCGATATCCTTGCGTACTGAAACCGCTGTCGCTTTCCGCCAGTCAGGGCGTGGTTCGAGTGAATAACCGTGATGAGTTTCTTGCCGGCGCTGCTCGACTGAAGCGCCTCCTCGATTCGCCGGAGATTCGTGCCACACGCGAACCACACCTTGATCAAATGCTGGTGGAAGGCTACCTGGAGGGCAGGGAAGTGGCGGTCGAAGCGCTGCTCACCAACGGGGAGCTGCGCGTGCTGGCTATTTTCGATAAGCCCGATCCCCTCGAAGGGCCGTACTTCGAAGAATCGATTTACGTGACGCCGTCGCGCCTTGCAACGGCAGACCAACAGGCCATCGAAAAATCTCTGAAAAGTGCCGTGCAGGCTCTTGGGCTCTCTCACGGTTCCATTCACAGCGAATTTCGGCTAAATGCGGAGGGCGTCTGGCCGATCGAGATTGCTCCCCGGCCGATTGGCGGGCTTTGCGCACAGGTGTTACGATTCACGATCCCGGGTGAGAAGGATCGCATCGGCCTCGAAGAGCTTCTTCTGCGCCACGCTTTGGAGTTGCCGGGAGCGGATGCGCCGCGCGAACCCGAAGCCTCTGGCGTCATGATGATTCCCGTGCCCCATAGCGGAATCCTGGAAAAAGTGGAGGGACAAGAAGAGGCGAGCGTCACACCGGGGATCACAAATCTCGAGATCACCGCGCGACTGCAGGATTTCATTGCCGCATGGCCCGAGGGGTCGAGTTATCTTGGTTTCTTATTCGCCCGCGCCACGGAACCGGCCGAGGCCGAAAATGCCCTTCGTGTCGCCCACGGCAAGCTGCGCTTCACACTGGGCCCGCGTTTGCCCGTCGAGCATCCCGTAAGCCATAAAGTCTCGCCGGCAGAGCGGGCCGAACGGGCTTAGTTATGAGTCGTAAGTTTTGAGTTCTAAGTCAAAACCACGCGCAAGAGTTGTTGAGGTTTTGCAAGAGTCCGAAAACGCTTCAAATTCAAAAACTTAAAACAAAGAATATGAACTTCAATTATCCCTTCGCCTTCGGCGCTACGTAACCGTCCGGCAGCCTTGCGCCTTCGCCGAAGAAGAACTGCTCCATTTGCTCTTCCATGATCTTCTGGGAGTTTGGATCCAGAGGGTTGAGCCGATACTCATTCATGACCATCTTCGAGTGCTCCAGCCAGAGCTTCCACGCGTCCTTGGATACATTCTCATAAACGCGCTTGCCGAGTTCACCCTTCCACGGAACCCGATCCAACCCAGGGAGCTCTTTTCCAAATTTTACGCAATGCACCATGCGCGTTCCCGGCTTTACGGGTTCGCTGGGCGATGGTGTAGGTCCACATGAATCGTTGGCCATGCTGTCCTCCAAGGAAATATTCATTGTGCGACACCCGTCATTTGCTTGCAACAGAGCGCCTCAAGGATGGGCACGGGAAACAGGCCGAAACATAGACGACATCCAGGGAAGTCCCGAACCGTTTGTATTCCCGATTTTCAACGTTTTTTTCCTTTCGTCGTACGCCCTAATCTGATATTCCTCGTTGGCTTCCGGGGAGGCCTTTCCGTGGCAGAAATTACCACAGTTTTTTGGGACATAGGCGGCGTCATCCTGACGAACGGCTGGGACCATAATTCGCGCATGGAGGCCGTCCAGATGTTCGGCCTGGATTGGGAGGAGTATCGCGAGCGCCACGATTTGTCCTTTCCCGCTTTCGACGCAGGGCAGATCACTATCAACCAGTACCTGGATCGCACCATCTTTTACCGGCCGCGGTCCTTTTCTCGTGAGGAATTCACAGCGTTCATGTTTGCGCAGTCCAAGGAATACCCGGAAACGCGCGCGGTGCTATCGGCCGTGTCGCGGAGCGGGAAATATTATGTTGCCTCTATAAACAATGAGCCCAAGGAATTGAATGACTACCGGATTGAAGCGTTCGGCTTGCGCAAGGAGTTCCAGGCGTTTTTCAGCTCCTGTTACCTGAACGCGCGCAAGCCCGAGGAGTTGATTTACCGCATCGCTCTGGAGGTGACGCAGCGCCCTCCGGACAACTCCGTCTTTATCGACGACCGGACTCTAAACCTCGAAAACCCCCGCCGGCTGGGCATGCACGTGATTCATCACCAGAACGCGAAGCAGCTTCGGGAAGACCTGAAAGCCCTCGGGATTGAGGTATAGTTCTCTGGCGCATTAGCATCCAATTGCTGTTATGAAATCCCCGGAGGAACGCAATGGCTGAAGAAGTACGAACTGCATCTATGTACGGGGGAATCGCGGAACCTTGTGCCATCGTTCTGTTTGGCGCCTCCGGAGACCTGGCGAAACGCAAAGTGATCCCCGCGATGTACGACCTGGCGCAGAACGATTCACTCGGGGAGCGCTACGCCATCCTTGGATTCGCGCGTACGCCCATGACCGACGACTCTTTCCGGGGCACCGTGGGCGAAGCGGCAAAGACGATTTCCGAGGTTGGCCCGATTGATCCAGCAAAATGGGATGCCTTTGCTTCCAACCTTTTCTACTGTCCCGGCGACTATGCAGATCAAAACTCCTACGCGCAACTGGCCAAGCGCCTGGCGGAAATCGACGCGGAAAAGAAGCTGGGCGGGAACCGGCTCTTCTATTTGTCAACGCCGCCGGAAGTCTATCCGGACATTGTGGAGCATTTGGGGCAGGCAGGCCTGGCGCGTCCTTCCTCTCCAGATTCCTGGGTGCGCATCATTATCGAAAAGCCCTTTGGGCGCGACCTGGCCTCGGCGAAGGAGCTGAACAAGATTGTCCTGAACGTGTTCGAAGAGAAGCAGGTCTACCGGATCGACCATTACCTGGGCAAGGACACGGTACAGAACCTGTTGGTGCTGCGCTTCGGTAACGGGATCTTCGAGCCGCTCTGGAACCGCAATTACGTCGATCACGTGCAGATCACCGCGTCGGAAACGCTAGGCGTAGAGCGGCGCGGCGGGTTCTATGAAACAGCGGGTGCGCTGCGCGATATGATTCAGAGCCACGTTCTGCAATTGACCTCGCTTGTGGCCGTTGAACCTCCTGCCTCCTTTGACGCAAACGCCGTTCGCAACGAGAAGCTCAAAGTTCTGCAGTCGATTCGTCCCTTCAACCTGGAGATGGTGGCGCAGTCCGTTGTGCGCGGCCAGTATTCACCGGGGAAATTTGGGAATCAGACCGTGGCCGGTTACCGCGACGAGCCTCATGTAAGCAAGGGCTCGCGCACGGAAACGTTCGTCTCCATGCGCGTGCTTATCGATAACTGGCGCTGGGCTGGGGTGCCATTTTACTTGCGGACCGGGAAGCGCCTGGCCAAGCGCACGACGGAAATCATGATCCAGTTCAAGCGCGCGCCGCACATCGTGTTCCGCGATAAGGATGTTCAGGCCAACCGCCTGGTGCTGAACATTCAACCGACGGAGGGTATCTGCATCTCGTTCGGAGCCAAGCGGCCGGGAACGGAAATGAGCATTGGGAACGTGGCCATGGACTTCAACTACATCAAGGCGTTTGGCAACGGATCGCGCAGCGCCTATGCGACGCTCCTGAATGACTGCCTGCGGGGAGATGCGACCCTGTTCGACCGGGGCGATTCCGTGGAGGCCGCATGGTCTCTGGTCGAACCTATCCTGGATGTATGGAGTGCGGCAAAGACAGCCACCGTGCCGGAGTACCCTTCTGGAAGCTGGGGGCCAAAAGAATCGGACCAGCTGCTCGAAAGAGACGCCAGACAGTGGTATAACCCTTAAAACGGTTTAATATAAGGGTTGGCGGGCTTTGGCCGGGAGGCACGGTGATTCTCGCAGGCGACGTTGGCGGCACCAAATGTAATCTGGCACTTTTCGCGGAAAAGAACGGCAAGCTGGAATTTGTCTTTCGGGAACGTTTCGCCAGCAAGGAATTCGCTCAATTCGAGCTCATCATTCGGGAATTTTCCCGCCGGGCCGCGCCATACCTCGGTCAGGAGAAGATCCACGCTGCGGGATTTGGGGTGGCCGGTCCGGTCATCAACAATCGCATCCATGCCACGAATCTGCCGTGGATTGTAGACGCGGACATCCTCGCTCATGAAGTCGGCGTCGATTCCGTGGTGCTGCTGAACGACCTGGGAGCTACGGGCCACAGCCTGGGGCATCTCCCTCCCGAAGATTTCTGTGTTTTGAACGAGGGTACGCCGCTCCCTGGGGCTTCGCGGGCACTGCTAGCCGCAGGCACGGGACTGGGCGAGGGCATTCTTTTCTGGGAAGGCAAGCGCTACAAAGTGGTCCCCAGCGAAGGGGGCCATTCCGATTTCTCCCCGCGTTCCGATCAACAGATTGAACTCTTGAAGTTCATGCGACACCGTTATCCCCAGGTGAGCTGGGAGCTCATTCTTTCCGGCCGCGGATTCCGCACACTGCATGAATTCCTCGCGCCTAGCGTGAAGCACCCTATTTTTGAGGATCCAGACGCCGACCCCGCACCGTTCATCACCAAGAGCGGGCTGGATCATACTTGCCCCATATGCACGGAAACCTTGGACCTTTGGACGAACATCTATGGAGCGGAGGCCGGCAATCTGGCGCTCAAGGTGTTGGCGCTAGGTGGCGTCTACGTTGCCGGCGGAATTGCCGTGAAAATCCTGCCAAAAATGAAGGACGGCACTTTCTTCAACTCGTTCAAGGACAAGTGGCATTTCGAGAAGATGCTCTCCGATGTCCCCGTGTCAGTCGTGCTGAACGAATCGGCGCCATTGATTGGGGCAGCTTACGAGGCCTACGCCAGCATCAAGTAGTCTCTCTCCCCTGCAATCAGACCCTGTTGCGCTTGCCCGTTTTTGGTAAACTGGCTGCTCTGAATTGCGATCCCTCGGATCGCCATCCTTCATATGGCAAGCCCTGCCACCCGCTTCCGACCGGGTGGAGGCATGGAGCTCTTGCATGAGCAGTACAGCTACCACCCCCGTCACCGAAATTCTTAATTACTTGGGCGGAGCCTGGCGAAATTCTAGCGCCACGGAATTTGTGAACGTCACCAATCCCGCAACCGGTGAATTGATCGCGCGGACCCCGCTCTCATCCAAGGCAGAAGTAGATGCCGTGGTGCAATCCGCCGCCGCCGCGTTTCCTGCCTGGCGGCGAACGCCCGCCGGGGAGCGCATTCAATACCTCTTCAAGCTGAAGAACCTGCTCGAAGATCACATTGATGAGCTCTCGCGGCTGATCACCATCGAAAACGGGAAGACCTTCGCAGAAGCCAAGGCCGAAATGCGGCGTGGCATAGAAAACGTGGAAGTAGCCTGCGGCATTCCGATGATGATGCAGGGCTACAACCTGGAAGATATTACTCCGGGCGTAGATGAGACACTGATTCGACAGCCGCTTGGCGTGGTGGCCGCGATCGTCCCGTTCAACTTTCCCGCGATGATTCCGTTCTGGTTCTTGCCATACGCGGTGGCCTGTGGCAACACGTTTGTGTTGAAGCCGAGCGAGCGCGTTCCGGTGACGGTCCGGCGCATCATTGAGCTGGTCGAAAAGACCGGCATTCCCAAGGGCGTGGTGAACGTCGTGAATGGAGGCAAGGAAGTAGTGGACGCGCTCTGCGACCACCCGGCGGTTCGGGCCAGCAGCTTCGTCGGCTCCACGCCTGTGGCGAAGCATGTGTACGAACGTTCCGCGGCTGCGGGCAAACGCATGCAGTGCCAGGGCGGGGCGAAAAATCATGTGATTGTGCTTCCTGATGCGGATATGGACCTTGCCAAGCAGATCATCAGTGACTCTGCCTTTGGTTGCGCAGGGCAACGGTGCCTCGCGGTCTCCGTTGCCGTGACGATTGGCGAGGCGCAAAAGACGTTTCGCGATGCTATTGCGGAAGCTGCCTCTTCCATTAAGGTCGGCTTCGGTCTGGATAACGGTGTTCAAATGGGGCCGGTGATTTCGAAGGAGAGCAAGTCGCGAGTCGAGTCGCTGATCGCAACGGGAGTGGGGGACGGCGCGAAAGCGGTGGTAGATGGTCGCAACACAAAAGTCGCCGGCCACGAAAACGGCAATTTCGTGAAGCCCACCATTCTGGATGGCGTTCCCGCGTCCAGTTCTCTGGCCAATACGGAAATTTTTGGTCCGGTACTTAGCTTGATTCATGCCAACACTATCGATGAAGCGATCGACTTCATCCGTAAGAGCCCTTATGGCAACCAAGCCTCGCTCTTTACGACCAGCGGAGCGGCGGCACGCAAGTTCCGTTACGAAGCCCCCGCGGGAAACATCGGCATCAACATCGGAGTAGCGGCTCCGATGGCCTACTTCCCCTTCAGCGGCTGGAAGGACAGCTTTTTCGGCATTCTCCACGCGCAGGGCAAAGACGCGGTCGAGTTCTACACCGAATCGAAGATTGTTGTCGAGCGGTGGTCGCGCCAGGAAACGCGTAAATTCTAAGACATCAGTCGGGGGTCAGTAGTCGGTAGTCGGAAGTTTAGGCTGTTGACGTAGCCGCTGTGCGTAACACTGTGTAACAAATTGTAGATTCTGACTACAGACTGCTGACTACAATCATGTCTTCAGACGCAACTCGTCCTCAAATCAATTCCCAACTTGAATGCGCGAAAACACTTCCTTCGCGCTTTTACACCGACCCGGCTGTGCTGGCGCTGGAAAAAGAGAGAATCTTCCGCCGAACGTGGCAATTGGTTGGGACGCTTCATCAGCCCTGCGGGGAAGTAAATGGCGTGAGACGCACCATCGCGGATCCCGAGTCCTACTTCACATTTGATCTTGCGGGCGAACCAATCGTGGTGGTGCGTGATGCCGCCGGGACGCTCCGCGCGTTCAGCAACGTCTGCCGCCATCGCGCAGGCCCAATCGCGGAGGGAGCGGGTTGCAGAAAAGTTCTAAACTGTGCATATCACGGCTGGACCTATACGTTGGATGGCCGCCTGATCGGCACACCCGAAGTGGATGGCGTGGAGCTCTTCGATCGTTCCACGATGGGAATGGTGCCACTGCGCTGCGAGACCTGGGAACAATTCATCTTTGTGAATTTCGCGGCGGATGGCCCCTCGCTCTCTGAATATCTCGGGAACATTCCGGAATTGGCTCGCGAGTTTTCCTTTACCGGGCTCGGCCTGGCCGAACGTCGCGATTACATCGTGAACTGCAACTGGAAGGTCTACGTCGACAACTACCTCGAGGGCTACCACATCCCCATAGTCCATCCCGGCTTAATGAAGGAGATCGACTATCCGCGCTATCGCTGCGAAACGTTTCGTTACCATTCGCAGCAGCTTGGGCCCGTTAGAGAAGTGAGGCCCGGCGATATGCATGAACGTGTCTATACTCCGGATGCACCGGGCTTGAAAGAAGCGCTGTATTTTTGGATTTTCCCCAATCTGATGCTGAATTTTTATCCGGATAATGTGTCCATGAACTTGGTTGTACCGCTCTCTTACGACAAAACGCTAACCATTTTCGACTGGTATTTCCACGATGCCGCTTCCGAAAAAGCTCGCAAGCGCGCCGCCAAGGCCATTGCCTTCAGCGACGAAGTTCAGCGGGAAGACATCCACATTTGCGAAGCGGTGCAGCGCGGCCTGCAGTCCTCCACTTACGACCGCGGCCGCTATTCGGTGAAACGCGAAAACGGCGTCCATCACTTCCACATGCTGGTAAGCGAATTCCTGGGCTAGATTCGCCCAGCACAATCCCATCTCACGCGCTTCTGTGCAATCTCTGCGCTTCCTGGATCAAAAGCCAGACAAGCAAGACGGTTAAGGATGTGCAGGTGCTGGCGCCGGAGCAGGGGCGTTGGTGGCCGGCTTGTTGAAGTCGAAATTTACCTTGGGGGCCTGGCGCGCACCTTCTTCGGTCTTGAAGTAAGCGTCGTTGCGCGCGAAGCCTCCGATGCTGGCCACCAGGCTATTCGGGAAGAGCGAGATATACGTATTGTAGTCCTGGACCGTGTCGTTGTACCGTCGGCGTTCCACGGCAATGCGATTCTCCGTGCCTGCAAGTTCATCCTGCAAGCGCATGAAATTCTCATTGGACTTCAATTGAGGATAATTCTCCACAATCACCAGCAGGCGGCTCAATGCGGAGTCCAACTGGCCGTTGGCAGCGATCTTGTCGGCAGGCGTTTTTGCGCCAACTAACGCTGCGCGAGCCGCGGCGATGTCTCCGAACACAGTTTGCTCCTGCACTGCATAGCCCTTCACGGTCTCCACCAAGTTCGGGATCAAATCCGCACGGCGCTGCAGAGCCACATCCACCTGCGCCCACGCCGCGTTCACCGCCTCTCGCTTAATCACCATCTGATTTCTCCGGCTGAAGAAGGCGGAGCCGAGCACAAAGGCGAGGATCAAGAGAATCACCACAAATACAATTAAAGCTTTCATATCCACCTCGATGGAATGAGTTTCAGAATTTCCTTAACACACCCGCTTCCACTCTTTTTTAGGGATCAGGCGATCCATGGCATTCACCACTTTTTCCAGGGCGTGGATATAGCGGTCGTACACAACAAACGAATCTTCCATCAACTCGTTGCTCTCATGAAAATCATAAGCGGCCTGGAAGGCGCCGGCGTCGGCGCCGGTCACGGCAGCGATGCGCTCGTACAGGGCGGATGGCTCAGAAGGTGGTTCTTCTTCGCAAGCAATCAAGGTATGCCGAAGCAGGGTGGTGGCTCCCGAAGCGGTCTTCTTCAGGATCGTCGTGTATTCGATCTCGTTTTTTCCTGCGTGCAGCACATGTTGCCGCAGGCGGAGCAGCAACAGCCGCAGGTCGCGTTCCACCTGTACGCGATGCAGATTCATGGGGATTTCCAAATCCGCAACGGGATCCTTCCCGAACAACACACGATGTGACCGCTTGATATCGAGGCTCTCAATGGGAAAAACGTCCGTGGAGCTTTGCAATTCCTCCGTCAGAAAGAAAAGTGGAGTCGGCTCCTTTTCCTCTTGCGTCCACCACAGAACAACCGGAGCCAGCAATTGCAACTCTCGAACGTCCAGCGTCACCAGCGTGCAAAGCACGTTCAAATCAGAAGTTCCAGGCCGGTATGTTCCACTGGCCGCGGAGCCGTACAACACAACAGACTCCAGATTCTTTCCGGCCGCTTCTTTTAGTCGGCTGACCAATTCGCCCAGCTTAGTTTCCATGAATGCACCCGCTCAGGATGTTTGAAGTTCTCACCAACTGCCGCCTGCGCCACCGCCACCGCTGCTTCCTCCACCAAAACCGCCGAAGCCGCCACCGCCTCCACCCCAGCCTCCACCACCGGAACTCCATCCGCCGCGGCTTCCGCCCCATCCGCCGCCGATCACCGGGCCAATCCACCAGCCGCTTCCCATTCCACCACCGATGCCGCCTCGCCGATTGATATTACTGCCAGAACCGCCGGAACGGGACATGAGAATCACGAGGAGGATGACCCCCAGAAAGATCCAGATCCCGATGCCACTTGAATCCTGTTGCTTCTTCGCCGGTGGCAATTGAGGAGCGCCGGTCAGCGTGACGCCCTTGTCGTCCGCGATATATTTCGCCAGCTTCCATGCCGCTGCGCTGATGCCGCTGCTGTAGTCCCCCTGGCGGAAATAGGGAGTCATGAGCCGTCCGGCATCCCCCGCGCGCGCATCATTGATAATGGGCTCCAGCCCGTAGCCGACTTCCGTCCAGTACTTGCGGTCGTTGGGCGCGACCAGGATCATCACCCCGTTGTCTTGTTTTTTCTGCCCAATCCCGAACTGCTTGAACAAATCGTTCGCGTAGGTCTGGACTTCCTCGCCATCGAGCGACTTCACAGTCACGATCGCCAGTTGCGCGCCGGTTTTCTGCTCCAGCTCCGTACAGAGCGCTTCAAGTTGTGTTTTTGTTTGCGGGTTGATGATTCCCGCGCGGTCCGTGACGTAGCCGGTCGGCTTGAAGTTCTTGAAATCATCCGCGCGTGTGACGGCGCTCACGGCTAGTACGAGCCCAGCGACGCACCACGCCATCGTGCTTCTGTGGAGTTTCATAGATTCTCGTGTGAGTCCAAAGCGTCTGCCACTTTTACGCAAGGCGCAAGCCAAAAATATCAATCGCGTAAGGACGATAAAGGAAGCTGGGACAAGCGGACAACGGCGCAGCTTCTGCGCGAATTCTCTCATAGAAGCGGCGCGAAAATCCCCATGGAATTTCTCAACGGCCCCGCAGTTCCTGCGGAGGAAAGAACTTGCGGAATTTTCCTCAGGCCGTTTGTCGCGGTGAGCAGTTTGCTCCCCTTCTCGGCAGATCCAGAATCGAGGGGTGGAGTGTATCCAAGAATGGTCAATCCGCCCGGCCAATTTTGTATTGGGCCTGTTTCGTCTGGTCCTGACCCCTTTCCCACCCGCTCCTCTCCCACAGAATTCCAATCGTTTTTGATGGAGGATCTTATGTCTGAGAACAAGATCGAAAAGGCCATGAAGTCGATACCGGTACCATACGACGAGTTCGAAACCTTCCCGAAGCATGTCGAGGAGTTCTTTGATCTCATCGCCCGCCGCCCGTTTGAGCTGCTGGAGAAGAGGCCCTTCCTGTTCGGCCGCGAACTCGAGCATCTCTGGAAGACAGAACCCGAAATGCTCCATCCCGTCTTCATGAAACTGTATGAGACGGAAGAGAGCCTGGTGGTGCATGCCGAAGTTCCCGGCTTCACGGAAAAGGAACTTAACATCTCTTGTGAGCCTTGGCGCCTGGTGATCACCGGAAAGAAAGAATTCAAGGAGGAGGCCAAGGTCGAGAAGAAAGAAGAAGTCGCAGCCCACATGGAAAAGAGGAATATCTACAAGACAATCAAGTTCCCTGTGGAAGTAAAACCGGATGGCGTAAAGGCCACGCTGAAGCATGGCATCCTGGAAATCACCCTTCCTAAGGCGGAAGTCGTCAAGAAAGTAAAAGTCGAGGTGAAAACCGCTTAGTTTCCCAGGGCGTTTCCTCCGTTGGTGCCGTGGCAGGGGGCGTCCTGATTTACGGACGCCTCCTGCATATTTCCGTTCGTCCCTGGCATTGACCGGACCGCCAGCGAATCATAATCTGTATCCACAATGGCCAACTCAGGGTCAAAACCTCCCAGATTCGCGTGGAGTGCATTGCCGCGTCCCTTCCTGATTTGCGCCGCAATTCTCTTCTGCGTGGCTAGCACCGCATACGCGGTCGTGTGGATGCTCAACGTGCGGTCGTGGGCGACGATGGTGGAGTTGGGTTTCAACCATGTTCACGACGAGCAATACGACAAGAAGACTCACTCCGTTACCGTTGGCGATGTGGTGCCGGGAAGCCCCGCAGAAAGCATGGGATTGAAGGCAGGAGACAAGATTATCGGCGTCAACGGCCGGGCCCTCGATACTTCCGCTCCCTACGACGAGGCCTATGCCTTAAGCCGGCCCGGTGATCCCGTGGAATTAACAATTGCGCGGCCCGGCGAGCCTGAGCCCATCGTATTGCACGGGGTCTTTCGGGCGCGCGCCTTCGCCCGTGCCACTGAGGGACTTGCAAGATCTTCCATAAGACAGATCGAGAACTCATTCCCTGTACTTTTCCTCCTGGTGGGATTCGGGGTCTTGTTCCTGCGCCTGGAGGACCCAAGCGCGTGGCTGTTGGCCTTTCTGTTTACCGCATTTGCAGCGGTTCCAGACATAGAAAATCCCCTCGCCCTTCCACAGGGCACGCATGGGTTCATGTTTGCGTATCGCGCCGTCTGGGACGGGATGTTATGCGCTTTGTTCTACGTTTTCTTCGCCGTCTTTCCGGCCTGTTCGCCGCTGAACCGGCGGTTCCCGTGGCTGAAGTGGCTGGCACTCGCGCTTGGAGCTATCACGGTGTTGCCGGGCCTGTTGAATGGCAGGCCGGCTTTTCCGGCTTGGGTGGAAGGGTTGGTTGCCGAGGGCGGTTCAAACGTGCTTTTCTTGGGCACGAGATATGGATTCCTGGGTTTAGGCATGGTCTCCCTTGCGCTAAACGCTTTTCTGTCGTCGACTCCGCCGGAGTCTCGGCGGAAATCTCGCATCATTTTCTGGGGAATTATCGTGGCCGTTTTGCCTGTTGTTCTGGTGCGTGCGGCCAGAGACTTCGCTGGATATGACCCGTCGTATTGGGTGAACGCGATAACCGCTGTCGCGCTTTTTCTGTATCCGCTCTCCTTTGCTTACGCCATCATCAAGCACCGCGTTCTGGAAATTCCCGTGCTGCTGCGCCGCAGCGCGCGCTACCTGCTGGTGCAACGCGGCTACTTCGTTCTCTTGTTCTGCGCGGCGCTGCTAACCATTTATCTGTTCACGCATTTTTTCTCCGGGCTCTTCGTGGAGAACTCGCAGTTCGGCATGGTGCTCAGCGCGGCCTTCGGCGTGGCCATGGTGTGGGTCTCCGGACCTTTCGTGAAGCGCGGTACCGATCGCATCGACCGCGCGTTTTTCCGTAGTTCGTACGATGCCCGTATGATCCTGCAGGACCTGGGAGAGAAAGCGCGCACGGTAACGGATCGCCACGATCTCGCAACTTTGCTAGAGCTCCACATTGAAAATGCGCTGCATCCAAAGTCGCTTTCCTGCTATCTGGATATCGCGGACGCGAGCTCTTCTCTTGAGTCCGCAGCCGAGTCCCGGGTCCTCACGATCATTCCATCGAATCTGCCGCAGCCGAAGTTTCCTTTCCGGTTTGGCGCCCGATTCATTCTTCGAACGGCGGCCACGATTCCGGTGTCGCAACCTTTCCTCGTGGATTTGACGCGGCACGGCAAAGCCTGGGACGTTCCGGCGCCAGTGGAGGATGAGGCGGCATCGGAAACGGCGATCCCGGAGTGCCTGGTGCCGATTGTCGGCCGGAACAGCAATCTGATGGGCTTGCTCGTTCTTGGGCCGCGGCTTTCGGAAGAGCCTTACTCCAGCGAAGACAAGCGGCTGCTGGAATCCGTTGCCGGTCAAGCCGCCATCTCTTTGGAGAACATGCGCATGGCGGAGCAAATGGCCGACCGGCTGGAGCGGGACCGTCGCGCCGAGCACGAAATGCAAATCGCCAGAGAAGTGCAGAAGCGCCTTTTCCCGCAAGTCCTGCCGTGGCTGGCGACGCTCGAATATGCGGGTAACTGCATTCAAGCCCGCCAGGTCGGCGGAGACTATTACGATTTCTGGGATTTTGGCGCGAAACACCTTGCTCTCGTCCTCGCCGACATTTCAGGGAAGGGAATTTCCGGCGCACTTTTGATGGCGAACCTGCAAGCGAATTTGCGTAGCCGGTCCGCGGTAGCGCGTCAGGATATGTTGAACCGCGATCGCGAAGGCAAATGGCTTCCGGGCTTGTTGAAGTCCGTCAATCAGTTGTTTTACGAGAACACACCGGATGACCGCTACGCGACGTTGTTCCTTGCCGTCTACGACGACAACTCACGTCAATTGGAATACGCTAATTGCGGACACAATCCGCCACTGCTCTTGCGCGCCACGGGTAGAGTGGAGCGGCTGGAGGCGACCGCGACGGTCATCGGCTTGTCCGCGAACTTGGAGTGCTCGACAGAGACCGTGACGCTCCAGCCGAGCGACGTCCTGATTATCTACACCGATGGCGTCACCGAAGCGAATGACGCTCTCGGAAACGAGTTCGGAGAAGAACGGCTCGAAGCTGTTGTTCGAAGGAATTTTACCGCTGCGCCGACTGAGATGCTGACCGCTATTCAGGACGCGGTGCAGAAATTCAGTGTCGGCGAACAGTTCGACGACCTCACGCTCGTGGTCGCCCGCGCCCGTTAGCTTACCTGGTACGCCAGTCTCCGTATTGACGTCTTCTTCTTTTCACCCCAAGTGTAGCGATTCTTCGGATGAACGCGGCGCTACTTGCTCTTTAACGCCGCCAGGAGCGCACTCCCATTCGGACTTCCCAAGCCTGTGCACGCATCCCAACCCGGGCCAGCCGAATAGTCGCCATTGTTCCCGGAAGTAATATCGTGAAACGCTGCTTCTGCTTTCGCCACATACAGCAGGGGATTCACGTAGCCTAAATTGGTTCCAAGCGCCTGGTTGATGCACGCCAGCAACCCCGCCCACAACGGAGCCACCGCGCTCGTGCCTCCGATGACGGTTTGCTGACCATCGACGACAACGTTGTACCCTGTTTCGGGATCCGCATCGCCCGCAACATCTGGCACGCCGCGGCCAACGAAGCCGTTGGGGGCTTTCGGCACATTCGCACTCTGCTGAAAACTTGGAAGCGCAAAAGACTCACTGACCCCGCCACCGGTTGCTCCCTCATTCGAAGAAAGCTCATTCCAGACCTGCTCGCTTGCGATGGAAGCGCCGGAGAGTATCAGGCGTGTGCCACCGCAGGCCACTACATATGGACTGGAAGCAGGGAAGTCGACAGTCGGCGTTCCACTCGTGCTGCCGTCGGTCGCACCATCGTCGCCGGCCGCAACCAGAACGGTGACGCCCATGGTGGAAGCATCCTCGCAAGCGGAATTCAGAGAGTTGCGCGCTTGATCCGTCCAGGAACTTTCCGGCCCTCCCCAACTGATGGAGATAATCGATGGTTTCAAGCTTGTGTCATGCACTGCCGCCGTGACCGCGTCGATAAATCCCTGATCTGTGTTGGGCGCGAAATAGGCGGCGAGCTGTGCACCCGGCGCGACCGCCCCGGCCACCTCGATGTCCAGCTCGACCTCGCCATCGGCGCCGCTCGGATCGCCCGTGGGAGAGTTCGTGGCTCCGTCGACGGAAACGGAAGTGACGCTTGGCGGCGCAATGCCAAGGTTCGCGAAAAAAGAATCGAGGTCACTCGTGTTGTAGCCGCCTCCCAGCTCAATCACGGCAATGCATTGCCCAACGCCGGTTTCCCCGGAGGGAAAGCTATAAGCTTGCGCTACCTGTACAGGTGAGTAGGATTCAGCCCCGGCTTGCTGTGCTTTCCTCCTGCGGATCCGAAAATGTGCTTTTGCTTGGGGGCGATTGTCCAGCCCGAAAACGCCCTCGACGATCCGCTTGAGCGCCGAAGGAATCGTGAGCGCTCCCGTGCGGCAGCGGTACGTGCCGGAGTTATAGCGCAAATGGCGCAATTCCGTACCGAAAGCGGAATTGAAAGCCTGTACCGTACCCCTAAGCTTGACTATCCGTCGCGCAGGCTCTTCGCTTGCGACAGTCAAACCATGCTCCGCGGCGAAAGCCCGCACCTTCTCAAGGTCTTTCGCGGAAGCGCCATGAGTGCTCGCGAACTCCTCGCGGGAAAGATATTTTCGCTTGCGCAGCGGCTGGGCGCTCATTTTTGCCGGTGATGAGAATTGAGAAGCTCTCGATCCACGCCGAAGGAAGACGCTGACTTCAATCTGTTGATTTGGGTCGGCCGGACCTACGTCCTGACCACTCGGCAAGGCAGCACGCGCACTGCCCTGAATCTCTACCCGGTTTTGTCGCTTTGCCATGAAACGCCTCCACGAAGGGTCAAAGGTGCAAATGCCGGGCGAAAAAAGTATAGCGTGAATCGGGCAGGCTACAGGATAAGGAAGAGCATATTTCTCCTTTGACATGCGTGCCGCGACAGAATAGAAAGGCAGGATACCCGTGGTAAGGAGTCGGCCATGATGAGGGACCTGTCGCGAAGGAAATTTCTGGAGAGAATGGGCGTGGGCACAGCCGCTGGAGTGGGCTATTCGCTATTGGGCGACTGGACAGACGCACGCCCGACAGGGCCGAATGCATTGCCTACGCGAACTCTCGGACGCACCGGCGCGAACGTATCCATCCTCGCGTTTGGATGCGGGAGCCGCTTCCTGATGTATGACGATGAAGCCGAGGCGCTCGCCGTCCTGAATCACGCCATCGATCAAGGCATCACCTATCTCGACACCGCATACGCCTATGGCGACGGCAAGAGTGAAACACGCGTCGGCAAAGTGATGGCCACTCGGCGCAGTGAAGTTTGGCTGGCCACGAAAATCCCCGATCGCACCCGAGATGAGTTTATGCGGCGGCTCGAAGGCAGCCTGAAGCGCCTGCAAACAGACCATGTTGACCTTCTGCACATTCACAGCCTGGGCCGCGCCGAGGATCTGGCGAAAATCGAAGCTCCCGACGGCGCACTGAAGGGATTGCTCGAAGCACGCGACCAAAAGATGGCTCGGGCGATCGGCATGACCAGCCACACAAGCGGGGAAGTGCTCGCGCAGGCCATCCAGAGGCACGACCTGGATTGCGTGCAGATGGCCTTGAACGCTTCACAAAATGGCAAATTTGAAGAACTGGCCCTCCCGGCGGCGCGGGCGAAAAATCTGGGCGTCATCGCCATGAAGATTACCGGCCAGGAATTTCTGCTGGGCAGCGCCGATGGCAAGAGCAATATCCAGTTCCTATTGCGATACTCCATGAGCCTGCCTGTGACCACTGCGGTTGTCGGCATGCCGCACAAGGAAATGCTGGACCAGAATATTGAGATCGCGCGCACATTCGCGCCGCTGCCCGATAGCGAAATGGAAAGCCTGCGGAAGAATTTGCAACCCTCCCGCGAGGGCCTGGAAAAAAAGCTCACTGGCCACCACGATGGCCCCACCGTGACGCCTCATATGTTTTGGGCATGAGCGGATCAGGCTGTTAGGGAAGAGGCTTCTTCAGCGCTTCGGCGATGCCAGCCTCGGCGAGTGGCGCCATGATTTCGTATCCAGCCTTGTTGGGATGTACACCGTCGGGGCTCAGCTCAGCCTTCATTCCGCCTTCGCCGTTCACCATGCCGGCGTAGTAATCCACATAAGTGTAGCCGTTCTTCCCCGCGTAAGTCTTGATCCAGTCGTTCAGCGCTTTGACCTTGGGAGCGGGTTCAAGACCAGGGTGCCAGCGAAAATCGCTGGCGGGCAGAACCGAACATAGAACAACTCGAATACCGTTGGCGTGCGCCAGCTCACTCATGGACGCGATATTGTCGCTGATCTCTCCCAGGGTCGTTTTTCCCGTATTCTCGGCAATGTCGTTTATCCCAGCCAAAATGACAACTGCCTTGGGTTGCAAATGGATCACGTCTTGCCGGAAGCGCACCAGCATCTGCGGCGTGGTCTGGCCGGAAATGCCGCGGTTGATATAAGGCTTGCCGGGAAAGAACTCGCCACGGTCGGGAGAGCCTGCTGGTCCTTTTGCACCCCAGCCCTCCGTGATGGAATCTCCCATAAAGATGACGCGCGCTTCATCCGCTGCGGGTGGCGGAAGCTCTTTATCCGCTTCACGGTATTTCGAGAGGTACGCCCAATCGTTGTAGACGCGCTCCAACTGTGATTGTTGGTATGGCGTCAACTTCTCCCACCCGGGCGGCGGAGTTTCCGCGGGTTTCTGGCTCTGCGCCGTAGTGGAGGGTTGCGTTTGCGAAAACGCAACAAACGGAAAACCACAAAACGCCACTACCAAGAAGCCGGCAATGTGCGCGTGAAAGAAATGACAGTGTCTGTCCACGGGTTATCCCCCCTGTGCGTCAGTAAGAAAGCTTCTTACCACTTCGAACCTGACATTCTAATCCTGGTCGAGAATCGTGTTGAAGACCACATTCGAAAATGTATTGTTACAACCGCCAACCAACTTCACGTGCGGCCTTCTCCCTGCCGAAAGATTTCGATACTATGGGTTTACCCCAGAAGCCGTCTGGCCCGACGGAGCCCGCGAAAGGCGGGCAAGCCAACGCTACAAAAAAGGAAAAAAGAATGAACACAATTGTCTGGAAGCATGTGGTTCGTTCCCTGTTGTTTGGAGTGTTCTTGCTGGGACTATGCTCCGGGGCTTTCGCGCAAGTCAGCGTAGGGATTTCCGTGAATTTTGCGCCGCCCCCCTTGCCGGTGTACGAGCAGCCCATTTGCCCGGGTGATGGATACATCTGGACGCCCGGCTATTGGGCTTGGGATGGCTTTGAGTATTACTGGGTTCCGGGAACGTGGGTGCTTGCGCCGCGGGTCGGCTATCTGTGGACGCCACCCTGGTGGGGCTGGAGCGGTGGCGTGTATCTCTTTCACACGGGCTATTGGGGACCGCATGTTGGCTGGTACGGCGGGATCGCCTACGGATTCGGTTATTTCGGCCACGGATTCGAAGGCGGGCGCTGGGACGGCGACCACTTCTTTTATAACCGCGAGGTGACGAACGTAAACGTCACAGTGATCCATAACGTTTACAACACGAAGATAGAGAACATAACGGTCAATCATGTCAGCTATAACGGCGGGACCGGCGGAATCGAAGCCCGGCCCACGTCGCAGGAGGAAGCCTACTCTCGCGAGCACCACGTCGGGCCCGTGGCCGCGCAAACACAACACGTGGACGCGGCGCGCTCAAATCCGGAAATGCGCGCGTCTTCGAATCACGGTATCCCACCAGTTGGAGCGACGGCTCGTCCGGGAGAATTCAACAATCGGGAAGGTGTCGTGCCGGCGAAGGAAGCAGGCGGTCACTACGAAGCACCGGCGAACCGCGGAACAGAAGCCGTGCACCCGCACGAACTCGGGTACTACCAGCGCCCCGCAGAACCGAACACAGGAAACGCGAAGCAGAATCAGAAATACCAGCAGCAACAGCAGCAGCTCTATACGCGCCAGTACCAGGAACGGCACCAGCTCCAGCAGCAGCAGGAGCAGGAGCACCAGAACCTGGAACGCCAAAACGCGAACGAGCAGCAGAAGCAGCAAATGGAACAGCAGCACAAGCAGCAGACGCAACAGATGTACCAGCGACACGTCCAGGAACAACAGCAGATGCAGCAGCACCAGGCGCCGCAGCAATCCGGACAGCATCATCACTAGTCTGTAGTGACAGCTTCGGGGCAGGTCTCGAAGGGGGCCTGCCCCGATTTGTGTTTACGCCGTTACACTCCGCAGTGTCGTTCGGGGAATACCATTTCTTATACGTGAATCCAGCGGAGAAGGATGAGGGCCAATGTGCTGGATCCAACGATGATCCAGAGGGACAGTCCCTGCACAAGCGGGCGGGCGCCAACTTGTTGAACGGCTTTCTTATTCAGTCCGGTGCCAATCAAAAAGAGCGTTACCGCCAAGCCAATTTGGCCCAGGCGATTGAAGGCGGCGAAGGCCGGACCGAACGCCGGCAACAGCGTGCTAGCCAGCGCCGCGAGCAGGAAAAACAGAATGAACCACGGCCACTGCACGCGCGCCTTCGATTTCAGCGCAATGGCAGTCACGAAAGACAACGGCACGATCCAGAGCGCCCGCGCCAGCTTCACCGTGGTGGCCACGGCCAGCGCCGTGGGCCCGAACTTTGCCGATGCGCCAACAACGGAGCTTGTGTCGTGGATGGCCAGGGCCGACCAGAGGCCGAACTGCTCCTGCGTCATGTGAAATGCATTCCCGAGCAACGGAAACAGAAACAGGGCAACAGAGTTCAGAATGAACACCGTGCCCAGAGCCACCGCCATCTCTTCTTCGTTTGCGTCGGCAATCGGTCCGACAGCCGCTATCGCGCTGCCTCCGCAAATCGCCGTGCCCGCACTGATCAGAAACGCCGACTTCTTTGCCACTTGCGTGAGATAGCCGAGGCCGAGTCCCAGCAACATCGCCGCTGTGATGCTGATCGCGGTATACAGAAAGCCGGAGCGCCCGGCTTGCAGAACTTCATGCAGATTCATGCCAAAGCCAAGGGCGATGACGGAAGCTTGCAGCAGGAACTTGGCCAGACGCCTACTTTCGACGTGAAAGGGGTGTGGCAGCGTGAATCCATAGATGAGCCCGCCCAACAGGGCCAGCGGTGGCGAAAGCACTCCGCTCGCCGCCAAGATCAGTCCGACGAAGAACAGGTTCTTGCTCATGGGCTGAGTGTCGCGCAGACGCTCGGCCTCCGTCCAAGCAGTTATCCTCATTGGCGATTAGTGTGGCTTATCGGTGGGAATTACCAGATGGGGCTTGTCTTTTGCGCACTCCATCTCTGGAGAGATGACGCGCCCGCGCAAGCGTAAAGGTGCGCATTGCGGCCGCCGGGCCAACAGGTTCGGGACCCGTGTGCGAAATCAGGGAGAAGTGGCGGGCGGCCTTGAGACCGCTGACCTCGACAATCTTTAGTACGCCCAACTCCAGTTCCTTGCTGATCGCCCAGCGCGAAGCGAAGCCTAACCCCAGCCCCGCCTCCACCGCGGATTTGATGGCCTCCGTCGAATCCAGCTCCATGACTTTCTTGAAGGAGCGCAGCTTGAGTCCAGCCTTTTCCAGAGCTGTTTCGACCACACGGCGCGATCCGGAACCCTGCTCGCGCAAGAGAAGAGTCGAGGCCGCGAACTCCGTGCGCGACAAATGGCTGGATTCGAAATCCCGCGGCGCAATCAAAACCAGCTCGTCTTCCATAAAGGGTTCTGCCCGCACGCCACGTTCGCGCGCCGGGCCTTCGATCAGACCGAGAGCTACTTTGCCGTCGAGAAGAAGCTGCACAATCCTGCTTGTGTTGCCGCTCAGCAGGGAAAACTGCACGCGTGGATGTTCGTCGTGGAAGGCTCGTAACAGGCGCGGAAGAACGTACTGCGCGATGGTGGTGGAAACTCCGAGCGGCAATTCTCCGCTGATGTCGCCGCCGTCGCTGCTTAGTTCTTGCTCCGCTTCGGCGGCCAGGGTTGCCATCTTCTTGGCGTAGCTCAGCAACGTCGATCCCTGCGGTGTCAGCGAAATACGCCCCGAGGAGCGATCAAAGAGGCGAATACCCAGGTCATTCTCAAGGGCCTTGATTTGCAGAGTTACGGCAGGCTGAGTCAGAAAAAGGTGCTCGGCCGCCCTGCGAAAACTAAGCTGTTCCGCAACGGCGCGAAACACCTTGAGCCGAAAATTCTCCAGCTGGGCCATGGCATGATTATCCACCAAAACGCGCGACTTGAATTGGCGAGTGACTTTTCATCGCGTTGGCCGATATGCACGCAAATATAGAGATCGCAAAAAACGAGGGAACGGATGCCCGTTCCCTCGTTTTCGTGCAATCTGGTTGTTCAGATGAATGCAGCCCGTCCTCGGAGTTTCAGTGAATAATGTTCGCCGCAACGATCACTGTCTCCGCCTATGTTCCGTTCTTGGGGCTGTAATCCACGGCGGTCTTGACCGCATACTCGCCTGCGGGATAAGCCTTATCGCCAACTACGAAAGCGAAGGGGACCTGCGCTCGGACGCTGACCGATTGTGCATAAGCAGTGGAACCGAGGAGCAGCGCCGTCGCGCCCAGTGCCAGGGATCGGAAAAGGTTGAGTTTCATGGGGCACCTCCTTCAGTGCTGGCCCGAAACTCGAACATCTGCCGATCTACCTCAATGCTTTCGGTTACACAAAAGGCGCACATTTGGGTCACAAGGTAAGTCATACAGGGCAAGCCAGATGATGGCCGGTGCAGGCGGTGGGGTATCGGTGGTCACAGACTGGGTACGTGCAGAGTGCTAGCTTGCCCGGCTAGGGAGCGCCGGATGCCGGGAAGCAACGAGCCCGTTACGCTCATCCCGTTCGGCCCCTTTAAGGCCGAAGACACTGAACTGGGCAGGCCCGTCGCCCTAAAATTCCTCCCGGACAGTCTCCTGCAGAATGCGCAGGCCCTGGAACGTTTCCGCCGCGAAGCCCGCGCCGCTTCCGCTCTGAACCATCCCAATATCTGCACAATCTATGAGATCGGAAATTCCGTAGAACTGGGCTCTGAAGTTCCTCTGTGCTGCAGGTCAGTTCGGAAGGAGGTTGCGCGCTTCAAGCGACCAGTGGCGGACGGCGAAGGCGCGTCCTACAAGCATGTTTTGGAATTGCAGGCTCCCTCCGCTCGAAGTAGAGAGCATCTGACGAGGCTCCAGGCTCAGTTGCAGGTCCGTTTTGCTGTCGGGCAACACCAGGAAGGAATCGCTATCGCCATTCCGCAAGGGAATCACGAGCTCTGGAAGCTCGTTAGCGAACCTGAGCGGCTCGGCATGACCATCCGCCGTTATGGTGCAGTTCCAATGCGAATCTCCGCACGGATTGTCCGTAGAAAATACCTCCGCGCCGGATTGCGTGTCCCGAACAAATTGCAGACGAATTTCTTTGTAACTCCCTGCGGGGATAGTTGCATTTTCAAACAGAATTTCGGAGAGGGAATTATTACCGATCAAATCCAACTGTCGCGGCTGTTTTGCGAAATGAGGAGCAAGTTCCAGCCATTCCGCAGAGTCCGCGCCGACCGCAGCGCTAGCGTGGACTTGAACGCTCCGCAAGGTCACGAAGGCGTGAGCTACTTGGTTTGCTGCCGGACAGTTTTCGCACATCGGCACCTTGAGCACCGCGGCATTCATGGTGCCCATCGAAGGAGAAGAAGCACAGGTCGGCGGCGGATTACTCACCACGATGACGGCACTGCCGACACCGTTGTTCGAAAACGCGAAGAAACAGGAATTGCCGCAGCCCGCCATGGCGATGACGCAAATCGTCACACAACAACACCAAACAAGAACGAGATTGCATCGAGGGAACCCCATGGAATGACTCCAAGCCGCTTTCTTCGGCGGGGCGCCGAACCGGCCTCTTGGTCTCGCATTCTACTCCCGTGGGTGATGACCGAGGAGCACTAAAATCTCACCTCCTTCGATCGGGCACAGGCTAGTACGGCTACATCCGGCGATTCTTTGCGAATGGACTCACATTGGCCCTGGCGCCGCAAATTATTTTCTGCCCAGCAATAGCGAAATCCCAGCACTAAACCGGAAGTTATTCTGCCGGTTGTTTAATCCATCCGGAATCTTTGTCAGGAAATACTCCGCCTGCACCGGCCGGATCGATACGTGCTCCGACACTCGAACATCCACGCCTCCGCCGACGGTCATCGCGAAATTATTCTGCCATCCGAAACTCTCAATCCCCGAACTAGTTGCAACGCCTCCAGCCAGGACCTGACCGAACGGAGTGATTTTCGCTCGGCGCAGGCTCACCCTCGGTCCAAACAGATAGGGCACGGCCGCTCCAGATGCCCTGGAATTGGTTGCCCAAATGCCGCTCACGTCTCCCAGAACGCCGAACCAATTGTTCAGGTTGAACACAAGCTGGCCTCCGCCCCCGTTGCCATTGAACGTTTGCGACGGAGGCTGACCGCTCACATTTGCGTTTATATTGAAGCGCACATAGTCGTAGCCCCCGTACAATTCGATTTTCGGAGTAGAAATGTCCGCTTGCGCTTTGGCTGAGGGAGCGGCACACGCCGCCGCCGCGAGAACTACAGACACAAACAGCTTCTTCATGGCTGGACATACCTCCAAGCCATCATAAATTTCACTCTAAGATTCCCCGGTCGGACAGTCAGCCAGTGGGAAGCCCAATGGTGTTTCTGCGTTGCCTGGCGCCTGCAAGAAGTTACAAATGGCAGCAGGTGACCGCGACAGCAACCTGAGCGATCACCCCCACACCCGGCGAACCGTATCCGTGACGAGCTGCAATTTGGCCCATTGGTCGGCTTCGGTGAGGAGGTTTCCTTCCGCGGTCGAAGCGAATCCGCATTGGGGGCTGAGGGCGAGATTCTCGATGGGCACGTATTTAGTAGCCTCTTCGATTCGCTTTACAAGCATATCCGGATCTTCCATGCGCGGAACTTTGCTGCTGACGAGCCCCAACACCACGGCCTTGCCCTTCGGCACAAATCGTAACGGCTCAAAGGTGCCGGAACGCTCGTCGTCGTATTCCAGCAGAAAACGATCGGCCGCCAGCGTCCCAAACAACTTCTCTGCAATAGCATCGTAGCCGCCTTCGGCGTACCAGTGGCTGCGGTTATTTCCCCGGCATAAGTGGATGCCGAGGGTAACACCAGTGTTCCGCGCCGCCAGAAAGCAGGCATTATCCGCGCGCACAGCTTCCTCGAGTGCTTCCTCCGGCTCCACGCGCATTTCCGTCTTGATCCACGCTCGCCATTTGGGATCCAGGTAGTAGCTGTAGCGCGGGGCATCGATCTGAATGTAGCTCACGCCATCTCTCGAGATTGTTTGCAACTCACTTTTCATGATCTCCACAATGTCCCAAAGCAACACCGAATGATCTCTGTAGATCCTGTCCGTGATGTCTCTTTTGAAGGAGATAGCGGGAAATTGCGTGGCGCTGGGGAGCGTCATCTTGATGGGCAAAGGGCTATTGGTTTTAAGAAAGGGAAGTTCATGGCCCGTAAGAGGCTTCACCTGCCGCAACTTGGTTGTCACAATGCCAGTAACGCTGCTGACCGCTGCATCGCCGGCTTGCCCGTGCCAGTTTCTGCCGACGGCGTCCCCCAGGTCGAACCCTTCCACGGCGTCCGTGAAATCGCTCATGAAATTGCGACGGCGAAACTCTCCATCCGTAGCCACTGCAAATCCTAGTTCTTTCTGTTTGGCAAGAACCCGCCGGATCTGCTCATCTTCGATCTGGCGCAGGCGCTCAGGAGCCGCGTTTCGCCTGGCTTCCAGCAATTCCGCGGGCCGGAGGAAGCTGCCAATGTGATCCGCTCGAAAAGGTGTCGACATCGCGATAATGTTTCTTATTTCGATTTCTTGGAGTTTACGGGTTTTGGCGCGAAGTAGCCCTGTCGCGCCACCAGCTTCAGGCCTTCCTGGTCCACTTTGACTTTCAGTGGATGATACGCGCCGTCCAGCTTCACGTTCTGGAGAGAAAGCTCCAGCAGGTACACATACTCTGGCACCGCCGCAAGCGCCTGGAGTCCTCCTTGCAGGTCGTTGCTGTTGTGGAAGTATGTGCCGCCCGTCCCGTCCGCCAGTTCAGCCATGACGTCCTCGTTCAGGACCATGGAGTAACCGTGATATTGGGTTTCCGCTTGTTCCGCCCGTGCGGAGCCGCGCCCTCGTTCGCCGGCATCCTCCGTGAGTGTATACATTCCGCGGGCGTCTACAGCGTTGATGGTCACATTCGACTGCGCCGCCATGTCCAATATCTGTGATTTTTCGAGGACGGCATCGGGCGTTACGGTCAAGAAGCCCGGTGAGACGAAGATGAGCGTTCGCTGGCCGGGCATGGCGCCCATCTTGCGAACAATCTCTCTGATAAAGCCGAGAGTTCTGCGAACATCCTCGTCCCCGAACTGCAGGGATTCCGTCGCGGCATTCTCTACCAACCCTTCAGCCACTTCCTTCGAACAGTCGCAGCAGCTCAGCGTTGTCTGCACGGCCATGTCTAGAGCCATGAAATCGTGCTTGTTCCGGATGCGATCCGCTTCGTAGTAACCGATATTCGGGCAGATGCGTCCCAGGGGACGCGCAAGGCTCTGCACTTTCAGGTTCATAATGGCGTCTTGCAGTTTCGCCGTGTCATGCGTGAGCCCGCTGCTCGTGCCCGATAGCGAAACTACCGCAGCTTGGTCCGCCGGAGCCAGCGTTCCAGCGACCATCTTGCTTGCGGCTTTTTGAAGCACGTTCAAGTCGTTGGGGCTGACATGCGTGTCGTCGAACAAAAAAACAAGAAACCGGTTGGGGACAGCGCGGGGTGCATCGGAAACCGCAGCCGGAGGTGAAGCAGGCCCTGAACCGATCGGCGACGGTTCCGGGCTCGCGTGATCCTGATCTACACTGGCTCGCTTTTGAATACTGAACCCGGAGATCATCTGCGGTTTGTTCTTATCGAAGACCTGGAAATCTTCCTTTTTCAGATCTCCCACCGAGCGGCCCTGCGAATCCCGCACCACTACTGGCACCAACACAGCGTTCACGTTGACAACGATGGCTGGGGATGCAGCATGCGTCGGAACCTGCGTGTCCTGCTGTGCCAACACCAACGGGCAAAACACGAAGATGCAACAAATTCGAAGCAGGGTCGTGCGGAACCGAAATCCGGGGTCCATGTTGATCGGTAGATTTTATCCCTATCCGCCGGTTTCCGTAAGAATTAAGGATATGGTACTTGCTTGTGCAGTAGCCGGGGCCATGGGCTTCACGGCTGTGGATAGACTGCCACTGGGGCCGAAGTTTCAGTTCCGACAGGGGGCAGCCTACTCCAGCAATCTTCATTTTCTCCATCAATTCGATGAGTCGGCCGGTTTGTCGATTTTCTGACTCGTATCAACCGAGAAGAGCTGAAAGTCGCTATAAGTGTGGTGCTCCAGCAGCCGCCTTCCCCTGAATTCGGCCGTGACTTCTCCTACCTGTGGCAGCCACAGGGTCGTCTTATGTTGGGCGAACTTGACCGGCGCGTAATCGACAGACTGGTGCAGCATAGTGAGCCCTGCCCCGGGCATGGGTTGCAGCAGGTCGGCCTCCAAATGAAGGATCTGATCATTCTCGCGGTCGATCCAAGCCGAACCTTTAAGAAGTATGGTGAATTCCTGGCCGTTCACCCTGAAAGCGCTCATCGTTGCCGGCCGGTCCAGGCGCTGTTGGAAATCGATTCGCCACACACCCTCTCCGTGCCATTCCAACGGGCCGTCACAAGTCATGGCAAATTCATCGATATGCGACGGGTGGAAGATAAGAGCCAAGGACGCTGCCAGATTTGCCTCAATGTCGCCGTCAAAACCCCTTGCCCCGTGGGGGCTGTTGCGGTACTCATCCACCGCGTAAACGCCGGGCTTAACTTCCTGGATTGTTGCGACATAATTGGACTTGCTGCGTGCCTGCTCGCTGACTCTTCCACTGTGGTTGAACCTCTCGCGTTCGAGAACCTCCATGGCCGTGAACCGGTTCACGTTTTCCACGAACTCCCTGACGTGAGATGTGACATTGGGAAGTACCTGCGAAATATCGCAGGACTCAACCTTGGAGAAAGCATCTCCAATAAGCGGCGTGGCCTGACCGTAGAGTGAAGCGGGCACGAACAGGAGCAGCGAGAGCCAAAAGGGACTGGAACGAGGGAGACGCACGTGGATTTCACCGACTCCGAGCTTTTCGCGATTATAGTATCTTGGCCGTTTCTTTACTAACGAGAAATAGAACTCAGGGATTCTCAATCAGAGACAAGTCAGAGTTTGCTCCCCCCGCGGGCGGCTTCTGAGAGTGAGAGGCATCAGCGGCCAGGACGGAATTGGCCTGGTCACGCTGAGAATGAGATAAATGATGCGATACCTCCTTGAGGTGGGCCGTGGCGGATGTGTCTCCGCCAGCCAAGGCTCTCGAATACCAGAGATAGGCATTCACGTAACTGCGCGGAACTCCTAGGCCATGTTCACAGAGATAAGCGTAGTTCATCGCGGCATGGGGAAGACCTTGTTGGGCAGCGAGCAGTGCCCAGTGTGCGGTCTGGGCATAGTCCACGGGCACGCCAATGCCTTGAAAATACAGGCGCGCTAAGTTTGCCTGTGCGGCGGCCACACCTTGCTCCGCCGCGGCGTGAAACCACTCTACCGCCTTCGCGAGATTGATGTCCGTCCCGTAGCCACGATAGTAGGCGGCTGCCAGGTTGTACTGTGCCACCCCATTGCCATGGAGTGCGCCAGCGCGATAGGCCTCGAAAGCAAGTGTCATGTCTTTGGGAACACCGCGTCCGTCGTGATAGAGCCCGCCCAGATTGTTTTCGGCCGGTGCGTAGCCCTGTTGCGCAGCAGCCCTGTAATATTCAGCGGCCTGAGCGTAGTCCACAGGTACGCCTTTCCCTTTTTCGTAGAGATAGCCGAGCAGGAATTCCGCAGGGGCGAATTGCCGAGCAGCCGCGGATAGAAGCGGGGCAACAGCGGAAACGGGATCGGGGTGAGGTGAAAAAAGCAGGAAACAGGCAAGCTTGTATTGCGCTTCCGGCGCTGCTTTAGCAGGAATGGTCGGCAGCGTGATCGTAGAAACGGGGTAGTCTGGACCCTGCGGTGTAGAAAAAGCGAATGTAGTAAAGGGCCTGGAGATAAAGAGAAGCAGAAAGAGAATGAGTGCAAGCCGAGACACGTGAACGAAATTTCGAGCGAACATATCCAGTGACCTCCCTGACGGACAGATGACGGCGTTCCCCTGTGTTCAGCGGCCACGACATGACGGCTGCTGCAACGCGGGGAGCGGGAGGCACACCACGACCGACGCGTGAAACGAGCGGGATGGCGAGCCCGCAGTGAGTGCGGAATATTACACAGCCCTTCGAGGCACGCGGTAAGCGTGATGCCCTACTGGACCACTGCGCTCGCCTTAAGCGATACGGGTTAGACGAGTAGCGGTTAGGATTAGTTCAGCAGAGGACAAATTTTTTACAAATCGCCGCAACCGATAGACGAGACAAAGGTTCACCACGAAGCAAGATGCCGTGTTTGCTGCGTGCCGATAGCAGATTCGTCACACACGGTAGGCGAATACCCTAACCCGTGGTGTGATGAATTAATGCACGATCAGGGCTTAAGAGAACGTCGACGCACCCGGCGGGTGCGGATGAAGCAAGGCATACGGGTGCGTCCCTCGAACCCCAAAGATGGGCCCTTTGAGGAGATTGGCGCCACCTCCAATGTCTCGCAGGACGGCGTCTATTTCGTGACGAAACACACGCACTACCGCGAGGGAATGCGCCTGTTTGTTACCGTGCCCTACCACTCTCCCATGAGCCCGCAGAACTACGAATACCTTGGCCAGGTTGCGCGTGTAGACAATCTCGAGAATGGACAAAGGGGCGTAGCCGTGCGGTTTCTGCCCTCTACGAAGAAGCCACTTTCCTGAAATCAAGACCAGCCCTCTGGAGAATCTTACCTTTCAGCCTGCGGATGTACATTGACTGGTTCCGCATTTGAGCGGCCTAGGAGCGTCTCGCAACAGAATCGTTGCGGGGGTGGCGCAAACGAGAGACGTGCGATATTCTGAAACATAAAGAAGTCGTGAAGACTTCCCAAGCGGGACCTACCCCTTACAGGGAAACGCTTATGAGCGAAACAAGACTAAGTCCGCCCGAAACGAAGGAAGTGACAACTGCCCCCAAATCTGCGCGGCCTACTTGGAAGCCTGCGGGCAGGGTCCAGGCTGGCGAGCAGCCCTTTACCTACCCTCTGAAGCGCGAATTTGTGGAACCCGATTGGCGCCGCCTGCCCGGCTATAAAGACGTCACCAAGGAGGAGTGGGAAACCGCCCTCTGGCAGAGGCGCCACACCGTCAAGAACTTGGGTGAGTTGAAGGCAGTATTCGGCAAACTGCTTCCGGAAACGCTGCTGGCCAGCCTCGAGCGCGACATCAAAGAGCGCGCCACCATGTCCATGCTTATCCCTCCTTACATGCTCAACACCATGGACGAAAAGGACTTGTGGAACGACCCCGTGCGCCGCTACATGTTGCCGGCGTTTGACGACCGCCACCCCGAATGGCCCAGCCATCCCCGGGCGAGCCGCGACTCCCTCCACGAAGCTGATATGTGGGCCGTGGAAGGCCTGACGCACCGCTATCCGACAAAGGTTCTTGCGGAACTGCTCTCGACATGCCCACAGTATTGCGGACATTGCACACGGATGGACCTCGTTGGCAACGACGTCCCGCAAGTGGTGAAGCTGAAGTTTCAGATCCCGCAGAAAGACCGCTATCAGCAGATGCTCGATTACCTTCGCGTGACGCCTTCCGTGCGCGACGTGGTCGTCAGCGGTGGTGATATCGCCAATTCTCCCATCAGTGCTTTGGAGGACTTTGTCTCCAAGTTAATGGATCTGCCGAATATCAAGGACGTTCGGTTGGCCACCAAGGGCCTGATCGGGATTCCCCAACACTTCCTGCAGAGCGAAGTGCAAGCTGGGCTCGACCGCCTGGCGAAAAAAGCGCGCGAGCGCGGCATCGACATCGCCGTGCACACGCATGTGAACAATGCACGGCAGGTGACGCCTTTGGTGCGCAAAGCGGTGGAATCGTTGTTGAATATGGGCTATCGCGACGTTCGCAACCAAGGAGTGCTGCTTCGCGGCGTAAATACTTCGCAGAAAGAGATCCTCGATCTCTGCTTTATGCTGCTCGATTACGGCAAGATCATGCCCTACTACTTCTACCAGTGCGACATGATCCCGAATGCGGAGCACTGGCGGCTGGCGATTCACGAAGTGCAACAGTTGCAGCACGACATCATGGGGTATCTCCCCGGTTTTGCCACCCCACGCATGGTTTGCGACGTGCCTTTCGTCGGCAAACGCTGGGTGCATCAGGTGAAGGAGTACGACCGGCAACTCGGCATCTCTTATTGGACGAAGAATTACCGCACTGGCATCGAGACTGATGACCCCGAAGCCTTGAGCCGCCGCTATGAGTACTTTGACCCGGTTTACACGTTGCCAGAACAAGGGCAGCGGTTCTGGCGCACTGAAAGCGTGCAGCAGACGCTATCGAAATAGGCTTTTCCCCAAACCACATTCACATAACAACAAGAAATCGGTGCCATGCTGAAGCTTGCAGAGGGCCACAGGAGACACGCCCGAGCAATTTCATTGCGCTAACGAACCAGTTTGTTTACGATACGGTTCTCATAAGTAACATCTAGACAGAGCTGCACTTGCCGGGAAGACGAACATGGTCGCCCAGAAAGTCAACTCGGACGTTCCCCCCACCTGGAAGAGACCGGTCCGCCTGACCATGTATTTGGCCCTGAGCTGTACGATTCTTTGCTTTTCAGACTACACAAAACTGCAAGCCGCACAGCGCTCCGATACCGACAATCCCGAACGCAAGCATGTACTGGTCCTAATGCCAGAAAACCTCGGTTTCGAAGGCAAAATGAAGTTCGTCCAGGGCCTAAGCGAGGTCCTGGAGGTTCCCGAGGCGGTGGAGCTATACACCGAATCGGTCGATTTGAACCTGCTGAAAGAACCCGCAAACGCAGCCGAAGTGGCGAACATCTACCGCGCAGAGTACAAAGATGTGAAGCTGGACCTCGTCATCGCTGGCCAGCGTCCGCTGCTGGAATTTCTTCTGGCAAACCGGCAGACCCTTTTTCCAAGAGTGCCGATTGTCTTCGGCATGATTCCCAAGGACATCCCTGTGCCCACAGTTCGCTATCCGGGGGTCACCGGCAGCGTGGCGGTCCTGGACTACGGAAAGACCGTGGAACTGGCTCTCGCGCTGCACCCGTAAACCGAGCGAATCATTCTGGTTTCCGGCTCGTCCGCGCGGGACAAATGGCTCCAATGGATCGCCAAGGAACAATTCCGCCCTCTTGAAAAGCGCGTGGAGTTCGCCTATTGGGAAGGCTTCACACCCTCGGAACTGAAGGATCGTTTTCAGCAACTTCGGGAGACGGACGTTCTCTTTTATCTGACAGAGTCCAAAGACAAGGAAGGACACGCATATTCTCTTGAGCAATACTTGGACCGCGTTGCCCCGTCGTCACCAGTCCCCCTTTATGGCTCCCTGACCCAACTTCTTGGTCACGGGATTGTCGGGGGCAACCTTTACGACAACAGCGAAGAAGCTCGCGTCATTGCCGAACAGGCAAAACAGGTTCTTGCGGGCAAGCGACCGGAAGACATTCCCATTGCTGATGTGAAGATGAACCCGACCGTGGATGCAACACAGTTGGAGCGCTGGCGCATTCCGATCTCCCGCGTCCCGGCTTGGGCGGAAGTTCGTTTCCGGGAGCCCACCCTTTGGGAAAAGCATCGTGTTGCTATTGTAGCCATAGTCGCCTTCATTGCGTTCGAAACAGGACTTCTTTTCCTGCTCTGGATGCAGATCCAAAAAACAAACGCTGCGCGACGCATGGTGGAACTGCGCTACGCCACGGAACGCGTGGTGACGGAGTACTCGGAGAAATTCACACACTGCGCTCCGGAAGATGTCGAAGGACGGATCCAGGAAGGGCTCGGAGCCATGCGGCACACTAAAGAGGTGGAGTGGGCACAGTGGCTCACCATCGAACCCGGGACTGGCGAGATCGGCAAGAGTTTTACCAGCCGCGATGAAGCAATTCCTGAAGAGCCTTCTCTTCGCTTCGGTGCAAACACGCCGTGGTTGATGGAGCAGATAGAAGCCGGGCAGATTATCGCGATCTCCAGTCTGAAGCAGATTCCGCAACAAGCAAGTGTGGACCGGAGTTATCTGGGCTCGCTCGGTGTGGAATCTCTGTTGGTCATCCCTTCGAGTTCGGATCACGGTACTAAGAGTGCCCTTGTGTTGGCTTGCCGCAAACGGGGCAGAGAATGGCCGCGCGCCGTAATCGCTCGCCTGAGCACTATGGGAAACCTGTTTGGCACTGCCCACCATCGGCGCCGCGCGGAAGTGGAACTGAGGGAAAAGAAAGAATGGCTGGAGATGGCGCTGGAAGCGTCAAAAACGGCTCTGTGGGATCTGGATCTGCTGACGGGCAAAGTGCGGTGGTCGCAAAGGGACGATTCTTTATTGGGGAAAGCCCCGCTCGAGCTCGAAGTGTCCTGGGAGAAGTTTCTGGAGCGCGTTCCGGAAGAGGATCGCGACGATCTTTACCGGCGCACCTTAGCCAGACTTGAAGATCAATCCGGAAACGACAATTTCCTCACAGAGTGGAGGTATCATGAGCCGGGAGGCAGCGAGCGGTGGGTGCTATTTCGCGGCCGGGTCTATCGCGACTCTCATGGACGGCCTCTGCGGCTCCGCGGCGTGAATGTGGACATCACGGAGTTGAAGGAAGCCAGGTCCGAACTTGTGGAGCTTACGGAACGATTGATTCAGGCGCAAGAGTCCGAACGCCAGCGGTTGGCCCGCGAATTGCACGATGACATCGGCCAAAGGCTTTCCTTGCTCATCATTGGATTGGACCGCTTGCGCCACGGTCTGCCCCTGGGAACCCGGACGCTGCGGGAAGAACTGGGCGCATCTCTGCAGGAAGCGGGTCAGCTGGCGACGGACATTCACGGCCTGTCGCACCAGTTACATTCTTCGAAATTGAAACATCTGGGCCTGAAAGCAGCTTTGCGGGAATTATGTACTCAGGTCGCCCGGCAGCACGGAGTTGAAGTTAACCTGCAAGCAGCAGCGATTCCGGGAGAGGTCTCCGAGGAGCGCGCGCTGTGTTTATATCGGGTCGCGCAGGAGGCGCTTAACAACGCAGTGAAACACAGTGGGTCACCGACCATTGACGTGGAACTCGCGGCTATCCCGAACATGCTGCAGTTGAAAGTCAGAGACCACGGAGCGGGGTTCGACGTGAATCACCACGCAGCTGGTGTGGGATTGGCCAGCATGCGCGAACGGATCCGCATGGCTGCTGGGAAACTGCATATCTCCTCGAAGCCGGGGCAGGGAACGGAGATCGTGACGGAAGTGGCTCTGGAACAAGTGGAGAAGCAACTCAGCCCAAATTGATCTGAAGAAACAGCGCAATCCGGGCTAGACGTCAGCTCTGGTTGACCAACTTCTGCTTCATAGCAAATCGCAGAAGTTCCGAGTTGTTCGCCAATCCAAAGTCCTGCATGATGCGATATTTGTGAAAAGCGACCGTGCGTGTGGCCACATTGAGGATCGCCGCCGCTTCCTTCATTGTGTGGCCCTCGGCGAGAAGCTGAAGAACTTCGCGTTGGCGCGGGGTGAGCGTGCGTGCGGCTTCCGAACGTGAGTCGCGCGCAACGATCTCGGCGATGGCCTCTTGCAACGCGGGAGTCACGTATTTTCCTCCCCGCAGAACGTCGCGAACCGCTTTCAACAACTCGCTACCCGCGGATTTCTTGAGCAGGTAGCCGGAAGCCCATTTGTTCATGGTCTCCGCTGCAATCTCCGGATCTTCGTTCATGGTCAGGACGATAATCTTTATCTTGGGCAGAACTTGTTTGAGCTGCTCGCTGGCGTCCAGACCGTTCAGAAGCGGCATGTTGAGATCCACCAGAACGAGGTCCGGATTGACCTGCGGGGCCATGCGCAGCAGGGCGCGGCCATCGGCGACCATACCCACTACTTCACACTCGGGCTCGAGCAGACGCTTGAATGCCTCCGCCACCAGAGTGTGATCATCCGCGATCAGAACGCGTGCCTTCGTCAATCGGACCCTCCACCACAGAAATCCAATGTAGAGCATCGTATTGAAATTTCAAGAAAATGAAAAGGGAAGGAATGAAAAGTCAGTCGACGACAAAGAAGATATATGACATGCCGACGGGTATGTTGAGTTCGCAAACACTGAAAAGCGATTGGAAAGATGTGCCAACTGTCGAGCAACCCAAACCGGCCTAGAAATTCTCCGCCCAAGAATTTCTAGATGCACTCCGCCCCGTTTAAAAACGAAACGATTCTGCGAACCGTTCGGGCTGCTCGAAAGTGGGCACACAAGAGAAGACCGGAAAACGGAAAGAAGGAACCCCTGTGGAGCCCCACGCTTCGAGGGCAGAAGGATGAGACAGAGGGAGTAGATTGGGAACTGTCAATAGTTACAGTTCTTTCCCAGGGTCCGAATTGGCTAGCAAAGACCAGACTGCGGGCAGGCGGGCCCGAGCGTCAGCAAAATCCTTATCCTAAAGGCAGACTGTCACTTCTGTCAGTTGTAGCGATCATTTGAATCGATTAAGTGTGAAGATAATCATCATGATGCTCTGGATGAAATAGGAGTTTCCCATGGGCTTCCGTCCCCGGATTCTTTTGGCCGACGATCATCTCGGAATGCTGGTGAATGCCTCGAATATTCTCCAGAACAAGTTCGACATCGTGGGAGCGGTGACGGACGGGCGGGCGGCAGTGAACGCTGCCTGCGAGTTAAAGCCGGATCTTGTCGTCATGGATATTGCCATGCCAGAGCTGGACGGCTTGGACGCGGCGAAGGAGCTGCGGCAGCGAGGCTCGGCAGCCAAAGTGGTCTTCCTCACGGTGCAGGAAGACGAAGAATACGTTACCGCCGCCTTGGATAGCGGCGGGTTGGCGTATGTGCTGAAGTCGCGAATGCATTCGGACCTGTCCGACGCCATTTCGGCTGCCCTGGCTGGCGGCATTTTCATTTCTCCGCGCGCGATCTGACTCGGGAATCTTCTCCTGCCCATTTCCCAGAACAATTCCGCTGCGAATCTAAGCATCGCAGTTATACTTGGCGGTTAGGGGTAGACCAAGGCCGGTGCCAGCGCAAAAGACTCCAAATTCTGTTCACAGCCTTGTCGAGAAATTCGTACAGCTTTTTGGGACCCAACCGGTGTTCGTGCAGGCACCCGGCCGCGTGAATTTGATTGGCGAGCACACCGATTACAACGATGGGTTCGTGCTGCCTGCGGCGATTCAGTTCCGCACGGCGGTGGGCATCGCGCCGCGCGGAGACCAGCGGCTTCTCCTTTATTCAGAAAATTACGACGACCAATTGGGATTCGACCTTGCGCATCTCCCCTCTGCCCCACGCCGGCACTGGAGCGACTATATCGTCGGAGTGGCGAGCAAATTGGCCGAGCAGGGAATTCTCTTGCCCGGGGCCAGCCTCTTGATCGATGGCGAAGTTCCCCAAGGGGCGGGCTTGAGTTCTTCCGCGTCTCTGGAGGTTGCGGTTTGCGAAGCGTTTCTCGAAATCTCTCACAGGAAAATGGAGGGGAAGGAACTCGCGCTCCTATGTCAGCGTGCCGAAAATGAATTTGTCGGCGCGCGTTGCGGCATCATGGATCAGTTTGTTTCCGTTCACGGCCGAAAGCACAATGCGCTTCTGCTCGATTGCCGGTCCCTTGCGTATCATCATCAGCCTATCCCGGCCGAAGTACGTCTTGTCATCTGCAATACCATGGTGCGCCACAGCGTTGCCGGCGGCGAATACAACAAGCGACGCATGGAGTGTGAAGCGGCTGCGGCATATTTTTCAAAAATCTTGCCGGGAGTGAAAGCGTTACGTGATGTCTCTCTGGAAGAGCTCGAGAGGCATGGTTCGGCACTGCCGGAGACAATTCGCAAGCGCTGCCGGTACGTCATCAAGGAAAATGCGCGCGTGCTCGATGCCGCGGATGCACTTGCACTAGGGGACCTGACCAGATTTGGCCGTTGGATGCGCGAATCCCACGCCAGTCTTCGCGACGATTTTGAGGTGAGTTGCGGCGAACTGGACACAATGGTCGAACTCGCCTGCCAGATCGAAGGAGTGTACGGCGCTCGCATGACCGGTGGCGGATTCGGAGGCTGCACGATCAACCTTGTCCGGAGCGACAAAGTGGAGTTGTTTCAGTCGAAGGTGTCGGAGGGTTACGGAAGAGCAACTGGACGAAGGTCGGAGATTTACGTGTGCACAGCCGCTGACGGTGTGAGCCGTTTGACATGAGCCTGAGAGAACATCCACACCGGCGATTCAATCCTCTGACCCACGAATGGGTGCTGGTTTCTCCCCAGCGGGCGCAACGCCCGTGGCAGGGACAGGTCGAGCCAGTTCCGGCTGAGGCTGCGCTGCGTTTTGATCCGGAGTGTTACCTGTGCCCTGGAAATGCGCGTGCCGGGGGCGCCAAGAATCCCCACTACAAAACAACCTTCGTCTTCGATAACGATTTTGCCGAGCTGCGGCCGGATACGCCGCAAGGGGAATTGAGCGAAAAAGAACTTCTGTGGGCACAAAACGAAGTTGGCCGTTGCCGTGTGGTCTGCTTTACTCCCCGGCATGACCTGACGCTGTCTCGGATGAGCGTCAATGAAATCAAAACTGTTGTCGACACGTGGTGCGAGGAATACACAAATCTAACCAGCCAACCAAACGTACGGGCGGTCCAGATCTTTGAAAACCGTGGAGCGATGATGGGCTGCAGCAATTCACATCCGCATGGACAGATCTGGGCGAATGAAAACGTGCCGGATGAACTCGCCAAAGAGGCCGCCACTCAGAAAGCGTATTTCCAAAAGCACAATTCCAGCCTCTTGGCAGACTATCTCGCGTTGGAGTTCGAGAAGCGTGCACGACTCGTGTGTTCCAATGATGACTTTGCGGTTGTCGTGCCTTTCTGGGCGATCTGGCCCTATGAGACTCTGATAATCAGCCGTCGCTCTGTGTCGAATTTAATTGAGCTGGAGGGAACAGAACGCCATGGACTGGCGCAGATTCTCCAGCAAATTACTATTCGCTACGACAATCTCTTCAAGACCTCCTTCCCGTACACAATGGGCTTTCATCAGCGACCCGTCGACCATTCCTCCTATCCAGGCTTTCATCTTCACGCTCATTTCTATCCGCCTCTCCTGCGGTCAGCAACCGTGAAGAAATTCATGGTGGGATACGAACTCTTGGCAATGCCGCAGCGGGACGTCACGCCGGAGTTCGCGGCGCAACACCTTCGAGAGGTTCCGGCCACGCACTATCTGAATGGGCCCTAGGGTCGTGCCGATGGTCCAAATCGTCGGCGGAAAGGCCGCAGCATGAGGATTAACGCCTACTTACTGCGAAGCACCATAGTCGCCGCTCTGGGCGGTTTGCTTTTCGGATTCGATACGGCGGTTATCGCCGGGACCACCAGAGGCCTGACGGAAGCCTACCACCTCACGCAGGGTTCGCTCGGCACAACCGTGGCCAGCGCCCTCCTGGGAACAATATTTGGGGCCATGCTGGCGGGCATTCCAGGCGACAGATTTGGACGGCGCGACAGCTTGCGCTGGACCGCGCTCTTTTATTTAGTGTCCGCGGTGGGGGCCGCCTTCGCCTGGAGCTGGTTTGCCCTTCTGTTCTTTCGATTCATCGGCGGACTCGGCATCGGGGCGTCCTCCGTTCTGGGTCCAATGTACGTTGCGGAAATCTCACCTGCGCGGTTGCGCGGCCGTCTTGTTGGATTCTTTCAGTTCAATGTCGTGTTTGGAATTTTGCTGGCATACCTGTCGAACTACCTGGTGAGCCTCGCGAATCTCGGCTCTGTGGAATGGCGCTGGCAATTGGGGATTGCCGCCTTTCCCTCGGCCATTTTCTTCCTCCTGCTCTTTACGATTCCGCGAAGCCCGCGATGGCTGGCGGAAAAAGGACGCGTCGAAGAAGCCAGAATCGTGCTGGAGCGCACTGGCGAACCGCAGTATGAGAAGGCCCTTCAAGATATCGTCGAATCGATCGGCCAATTGAAAGGACAGAAGAATGAGCCGCTATTTCAGCGCCGCTACCACTTGCCGATCTTCCTGGCGATCTCTATTGGCATGTTCAATCAGCTGGCCGGAATAAACGCCATCCTTTACTACCTGAACGACATTTTTGCGCATGCGGGATTCGGCAAGCTCTCGAGCGGGCTGCAAGCTGTGGCCGTGGGCGCAACAAACCTGCTGTTCACCATGATCGGCATGGCGGTGATAGACAAAGCAGGCCGCAAAATTCTTTTGCTGATCGGCGCTGTTGGTACAGCCGCTTGCCTGGCAGGAGTCGCGGCTATCTTTGCGACTTCGCAGCATCAGCATGTTCTTCTTTGGCTTTTGATTGCCTACATTGCCTTTTTTGCGCTCTCCCAAGGGGCCGTCATCTGGGTGTATCTGAGCGAAGTGTTTCCAACGCTGGTGCGCGCCAAGGGACAGAGCCTCGGCGCTTTCACACACTGGATCATGAATGCCTTGATCGCCTGGACGTTTCCAACGATCGCCGCGATTTCGGGTGCTATCCCGTTTGTATTTTTTGCGATGATGATGGTCCTTCAGTTCGTGGTGGTTCTGCTTCTGTATCCGGAAACGAAGGGTGTTTCGCTGGAGGAAATGCAGCGCCGACTGGAGAAATTGCCAGCCTAGAGGGGAATTAGGGCAGGAGTAGCATGGCCTGTTTTGCGTCCCGCGCCAGTTGGGAATCCGCACATCAGCAACACAAAAAAGGGAGCGGGTCGTTTCCGACCCGCTCCTTTGGATACGACTAACCGAGAGACTTGTCTTAGAGAGGCGTGCCGGAGCCGTTGCCGGAGCAAGCAGCCGTCAGGTTGTACTGGATGACGCCCGACTGATCCGAGCAGAAATAACGCTGACCGCTCTGCCCAGGAACAACTGGCACCGCGGAGGAGGTATAGGTAACGGCCGGGGTGCCGGACGTCCCGCCAAGGGTGAAGCTATAGCCGCTCTTTACGCCGCTCGAGAGCGTTGTATCAATCAAGCAAGCGCCCGTAGATGTCGCGGCCGTTGCGCAGGTTGATGCCGAGGCCCCACCGAGGTTGAGGATCGTGGGGGTAAAACCAACCGTGGGGTAATTCGTGCTGTAGGTCACTTCCGCCGTGTTGATCGTGCGGAGAGAACCAACAGCCGAAGACTCGTTGGCCGCCATCTTCGAGCGCATGAGGTTCGGAATTGCGATAGCCGCGATGATCAGAATGATCGCCACGACGATCAGCAACTCGATAAGTGAAAAGCCCTTCTGCTTCTTCATTTAAATGTTCTCCTTAAGAACGTGAACTGGAATTTTAACCGGTGCCTGAGAGGCAGCACGCAATGGAAATAGGCAAATGAGGGGCCAAACCGGTACCGCTGGTACCCGGAGAGCCTGCCTATCCTAAGTGAAAGAAAAATAATCGGTTATTTAGGAGTTTAAACAGAGACGGAAACAATGTCTCTCTCAGATTTGCTCCCGATGCCCCCCACATAGCCCTTTTTTGTCGCTCTACCCGACGGGAATTGTCATGGGCCGGCAGCCCCAAGACGGGCGAAAAAGCTAATCCTCCAGCCAGGGGGTCCACTGAAATCTACGACTCACCAGACATCTCTAGCCAATCGTTTTGCGACTTTCTCCCCAATTGCGCGTATGGTGCAAGGTTGGATGCACTTAGTCATCTCAGTTGCACGCGGATCTTCAAAGTGCTGCTTACCATCTCCGTCGAAGCGCCATTTGCGACTGGCGACCGCGACAAACGCGTTCTTTTAGCACGATGCATTACCGCTGGCAACACGTCTAGAGGGCCGGTTCCCGCCTCGAACACCTGAACCTCAGATCAGGCTTGCTACACAACGAAAACTGTCACCATTAGGGCGTTTTTCGAGATCGCTTTGATCTCCATGGGAAGGACGAGATGCAAATCCAATCGCCATTGCAAAACCTGAAGAGGCTTTTCAGCGCGACAGCTTTCACGGCGATTCTTTGTGCCCTCCCCATTCACGCCCAGCAATTTTTTCCTGCGAATCCCGAGGCATTTAAGGTTGAGCCTGTCCAAGAGCAAGTCAACTTGGAAAGCATCTCCAGTGAGTCTGCGCCCGTCCAAGCGCAGCCCACTTTAAAGAATGACCGCTTGTTCTTTGTTCTGGCGAACTACACCACCGTCGAAAACAGGGAGCAGTTCCAGCCGCTTTCCGCAAAGACGAAATTCAACCTCACGCTAAAGACAATGTCCGATCCAGTGACGGTGTCTTTCCTCGGGGTGCTCGCACTGATGGGGCAGGCTCGCAATAGCGATCCCACCTATGGACAGGGTTTCCAGGGCTTCGAGAAGCGCTATGCTACGGAATTCGCTGACACAGGGGTAAGTACGCTGATGACTACTTCTGTGTTCCCGACGCTCCTGCATCAAGACCCTCGCTACTTTCAGCTCGGCACTGGGAGCAAATGGCATCGTGCTATGTATTCGGTCAGCCGCATCTTCATAACGCGCGCCGACAGCGGTGCACTCCAGTTCAATTATTCAGAAATCGTGGGCAACGCCGTTGCGGCCGGCATTTCAAACGCCTACCATCCCGAAAGCCAGCGCACCCTCGGCAACACGCTTGGAGTCTGGGGCACCAACATCATGTTAAATACTGTTTGCAACGTGGCCAAAGAATTCTGGCCTGATATCCGTCGCAAGATTCACAAAGAAAAACTCCCGGACTAGAGTTCTGTAAGGAATGAACAAGAACCTGGCACGATTGGGAACTCCACAGAACGACGAATACGGAGAACCCGGAATTCCGCATTTCGAACTACAACACTCGCCTTCAACCCTCTAATTAGAATGTTCTGGTTGCGGCAAAACGATGGCGTAGTAACCTGTGCCTCCAAGTGGCCGCCAGTTTTCCCCCTGCGAGTCAGGCGGCGGAATGCGGGTCACCAGAATGGTTCCGCCTGTTTGCGCCAAGAGATTCTGGATGCGTTGTCGCACTTCACTGTCGGCGTCCCAGTAGCTAGGCACTCCTTCAGAGGGAACTTCCGCAACGATGCGGACTTTCGCCAGATGCGCGTAGTAGTCTGCAACATTGGAATGGCCGAGAAGGGCAACGAGGTCACCGGGGCGCGCGCCCAGGCCTGACAGTTCTTGAGCGGCCATTCGACATTCTGTGGGTGCTTCATGATTGCGGACAGGTTCTTGGCTGATTCGGCGGCGAGGGTCACGACAATAGCAATACTGACGGCCAGGAGACAAGACGCCGAGATTCTCTCTGACGTTTCCGAACGCGGAAGCCGGACTGCCACAAACAAAGTAGACCAGAGAATGACGACAGCGGCTCCCAGGAAACGAGACTCAACATGAACCAGGGCGTAGAGCCCTAGTGTGGCGAGGGGCGCCGGCATCGTTCTCCAAGAAGTAAGTAAAACGAGACACCCCAAAATAGCCAAACCACCAAGCAACGCGGCTGCTTCTACTCTTGTGTGAGCGGAGTGGCGAAATCTCGACCGGCAGTCTGGGTTGGCCCAACTTAAGACTGCCGGAGTCAGCGTTAGGAAAGCGAGCGTCTGGGAGAAAAACCAGATTCGCCAATTGACAATGAAAGGGCCTGGGACTGCGGCCGCGACGAAAAATCCACTAACAAACGGCCCGAGCAATACAGCAAAAAAAGAGTACTTCGCAAGCTCTTTCGTGCCACTCAATCGCGGGATTCCGTTGAAGTAGTATCCAAGGCTCAGGCCAACGATGAGGATCTCGATTGAGTCCGCCAAGATGAGCTGAGCAATGGTCAAAGGCGCGAAACCAAACTGCAAATCACGGACAATGAATCCCACCAAGCCTGCTGGGACAAGCACCGGCCAACTCTTGCGCGGCACCAACAGCATCAGTGACACCAAAAGCGCATTCGCGGGCCAAAGTACAGAAACGCCTTGGCCAGAAAGAACAATGGCGTGGCCCAACCATGCAGCGGCGTAGGCTACAACTGCGGCTAGAAGCGCCATAACGGTTGTGCGGAGCGGAAAACGAAGTCTCACCCTAGATATGGGGGGACTTTCGTTCTTAAGCGGCGTGACCTCTACGCTAGCTGACATAACGCTTCTATAACGATGAGAAAGGGCCTGAGTCGAGCGACGAATTCAGTGGCATTGTACAATGACTTCACCGGCCTGAGAAATCTCTTGAAGTACCGTGTCGATAGGTGCACGAAAGCTCCAATTATCCAGGAGTCCCCATCTTTAATGTCCAATTCTTCATGGCTTCCTGTGCTGCTGCTGTAAGAGGTGGAATATCTTGCAGAATTTGCGAGTTCCGTACGATTCCATCAGCATCAACTGTCACCAGAAAAGCCACCATGCCAGTGGTGATTGTCTTCACTGGGTAAGTAATTTCCGTTGCTTTGAGGACATCCGGCAAACCGTTCTTGCGATCATGGGTTTCGCCTGCTGTGCCCACGCTGCCCGCTGAGCTCACGAGAACCACCAGAATTAAAAGCAACGCCTTAATTCGCGCTCTACTCACGTCGACTCTCCTTGTTTTGCCTCCGGCATTTGCGCATACACCGACTGCTCCTGTTAGTTCTCGGCAGCAGAAGTACCACTTGGTTCCAGCCAGGCGAGAAAGAGCTTGGAGCCTACTGATAACAACCGCTCCCACGAACAATCCGATAAGGCCCATGGCGACAAAACCTCCAATGGCGCCAAGAAAAACCACGACGATCGGAACGGCGACGCCGCGGCCAAGCAACAAGGGTCTCAGAACATTATCGATGAGGGCAACGACGATGCACCAAATCAGAAAGATTGAGGCTTTAGTGGCGGATTCGATCGCAAACATGTAAATCACGGCAGGAATCAGCACAAGTACGCCAGCTTGTAATATGGCGGCAATCAAAAAAATCACAGCCCAGAAGCCGGCACCCGGAAGCCCGGCAACGAGAAAGCCCAATCCAGCAAGAATAGATTGGATGAACGCCACACCCAGAATCCCCTTGGTGACGCTGCGAATGGTGGCGCCCATCAACTCTTGAAATTTTCCGGTCCTTTCTCACCAAAAATCCGTTTGCACAATGCACAGGTCGCGTCATAAGCCGCCTGTGCGTTCCCAAAAGCACCCCGGCCACGAGGATGGAAAGGGCGAATTGCAAAACCGTGAAGCTGACCGTAGCGGAAGCAGAAAACAAACCAGGAATGACCGATTTGATCTTTGGGGCAAGGCTTCTCAGCAGGGCGCCCAGGTCCGTGGACGCCGTGTCCCACAATGTCTTTAGGGGTGCGCCAATCACTGGCCAGCTTTCGACCTTTGCGGGAGGAGGCGGGATGCTTAACGTTCCGCTGGTCGATGCCGCGTAAAACTTGGCGGCGCATGTCCAAGACGCGTTTCCGCAAGCAAGACCATCGGAATGATCAGCAGAGCAAGGAGAACAACGCAGAAGAGCGTGGCGGCAAGTCCTCCGTGCTCACCGAGCAAGGCTCGCAATTTCTTGAAGGCTAGGCGGCGACCGCGATGATGATTCCCCAGCTAAGGAGTGCCACAAGCCCTCTGTATGTTTTGCCAGTGTCCCGGTTGCGAAAAATGGTTTGTAACTATTGCAGACTGCAAGTTTCGAATCGACCTGGATAAGGATAAGTGCCGCGCCCTGTGTGCTCAGGCCTGCCGGCCGAACCAGCAGGGATTGGGGTGTCTATGAATCGAAGATCAGGCTTTGTGCGTTCAACCTTTCGTTGTCTGCTCGCGGCCGTTACCGCATTCCTACTCGTACCGGGTGACTCACTCGCCGGGGTGAATTCGCCTCCAGTCCAACAATCCACTTCCTCCACAGGCGCGCAGTTCTCCAAAATTCCTCCCGACCAACTCGACGCGCTGGTGGCGCCGATTGCCCTTTATCCCGACCCGCTGCTGGCTCAAACCCTCGCCGCATCAACCTATCCTCTCGAGCTGATTCAACTGCAGCAATGGCTGTCCAAAAACCCCGGCCTCAAAGATAAAGCACTCGCCGATGCTGTCGCCAAGCAACCTTGGGATCCCAGTATCCAAGCCATGGCCGCACTTCCCGATGTCGTGAAGCGCCTTGCTGATGACATCCAATGGACGACGGACTTGGGCAATGCCTTCCTCGCGCAGCAACAAGATGTCATGGACGCGGTTCAGCGCATGCGCAAGAAAGCTCAGGACAAAGGCAACCTCAAATCCACCGAACAGCAAAAGGTCGAAACCAAGGTTGTCGAGAGCACCAGCGTTATCGTGATCGAGCAGGCCAATCCCCAAGTCGTTTATGTCCCGTCGTATGACCCCGTGGTCGTTTATGGTCCGCCAATTTATCCCTATCCGCCCATCTACTATCCCCCGCCCGGTTATTACGCTGCCGGCGTAGCCATTTCCTTCGGTGTCGGCGTCATGATGGGTGCGTTCTGGAGTGGTGGCTGGGGCTGGGGTTGCGGCTGGAGCAACAACAACATCACCATCAACAATAACAACAATTTCAATCGCAATTCGAACATCAACGGCGGAAATCGGGTCTCCAATCTCCCGGCCAATGGAGCCGGCAATCGCGGCGACGCCAACCGAGGGAATGCCAATCGACCCTCGCAGCAGCCTGCTCGTGGGGGGCAGTCGAATTGGCAGCACAATCCCCAACACCGCGGTGGCGCACCGTACCGTGATAAAGCCACTGCGGATCGTTTCGGCGGCACCACTCGCGGTGATTCCCTTGCCAATCGACAGGCTGGCGCGAGGCAACAAATTGGACGACAGGGAGGAAATTTGGCGAGCACACGCAACGCCGGCGTTAGCAACCGAGCCGGAGGTGGCCTTGGTGGCGGCAATCGAGCTGGTGGCGGAGCCGATCGTATTGGCAGTCGCGACCTTTCCCGCAGTGGTGGGGGCAATCGCGATGCTTTTGGTGGAGGCTCTCGAGGCGGTTCCCGTGGATATAACGGAGCCAGCGCGCGGTCCAGCAGTAGCCGCGGCGCCTCTAGCATGGGCTCTCGTGGCGGTGGCAGTCGCGGTGGCGGTGGACGCCGGCGTTAGTCCAGCACTCCACAGAAAAGATGATGAGGACAGCGACATGAGATCACTATTTCGAAGTGCCGTTAAGCTTGTCAAATTCGCGTTGCTCGTTACGGCCTATCCCTTGCTTTCAACGTCTGCGCAACAGGCCGTGCCTCAATCCGCGGCTGGAGCTCCTGCTCCCGCAACCGTTCCTATATCCTTCGACACGCCGCAGCTCGCCGCCGATGCCCTGGTTGATGCCGCAGAGAAATTTGACGTAGCCGCCCTGATCGCCATCTTTGGTCCTGGTGGCGACGACATCGTGCTCACCGGGGAATTGCCGCAAGACCGTCAACGCGCCCTCGATTTCGCCGCACAGGCCAAAGAGAAGAAAACCGTCTCCGTCGACCCCAAGACCGGAAATCGTGCCTTCCTCCTTGTCGGTGACGAAGACTGGCCCTTCCCGGTGCCCATCGTCAAAACCGCCGGCAAATGGGTCTTCGATGCGTCCGCTGGTCGTAAGGAACTCCTCTATCGCCGAATCGGCAGCAACGAACTGGATGCGATCGACATCTGCCACGGGTATGTGGAAGCGCAGTACGATTTTGCCTTTCGGAAACGCGATGAATATGACGTCAATCAGTATGCGCAGCGCATCGTCAGCACACCCGGACAACAAGATGGCCTCGCTTGGCAAGAGCCGGACGGCACCTGGGCCGGGCCTGTTGGCGAAAAAATCGCTCGCGCCATCGAAGAGGGATACTCCACGAAGGCCGAACCCTATCACGGCTATTACTTCAAAATTCTGAAAGGGCAAGGTCCCGCTGCTCCTCTGGGCGAAATGGACTACGTCGTAAAGGGCATCATGATCGGTGGCTTCGCGCTGGTGGCCGCTCCGGCAGAATACGCCGTGACCGGAGTGAAAACTTTTATCGTTAGTCAGGATGGCGTCGTTTACGAAAGGGACTTCGGGCCGGGCACGCTTGACGCTTTTGCTAAGATGGAGCTCTTTAATCCGGACAAATCCTGGACTCCTGTCCCACAAGAAGATGATTAGACTAACCGAATGTACCTTGGCAGCCTCTAGATTTGAGTCAGTACTTCTATTGGCCGTACTTCTTCTTCTCGCTACACCGAGCAAAGCGCAGAAAGTCACGACCACCGTCAATAACCCTTTCGATTTCGCGGCTGCCAAGCATTACGCGTGGAAGGAAAACCACATCATCACCCGTCAGGGTAAGGCCAATGACGCGCTGATTGACAAGAAGATCGTCGAAGAGGTCAATCGCAACCTGCAAGCCAAGGGCTTCTCGGAAGATGCAGCAAATCCCGACTTTTATATTTCCTATGATGCTGGCTCTTCGGATACTGCAGTCGCCATCGAAGGCGGAATCACGCAACATCCTACCGTGAACACCGCCACTCCTCCCCCCGTCTACGGCATCCCGCAGAACGTGTGGTACTCAGTTGACGGCATAATTGCTTTTCACACGGTGGACGCGAAAACGGGTAAGCCGATCTGGACCACCGTCGCCAAGAAGAAAATCCACGACCCACACAAAGGCATGAAGGACATGCCCAAACAGATCGAACAGATTGTCTCGAAAAGTTTCAAGAAATTCCCGCCCAAGAGCTAGCTGCCGCGCGGAGCCACTTTTCTGAGCGAGATTTAAGGAGATTACCGTTGCTATCCGCCGAACAAGGGCTGCGAAGACTGATTGAAGGTAATGAGCGATTTGTCTCAGGCAAGGCGCGTTTTCCAACCGTCTGCAAGGAGACCCTGGCAGCGTTAGCAAAGGGGCAGCAACCGTACGCCACGATACTGGGCTGTGCCGACTCGCGGGTTCCACCCGAGCTGATTTTTGATGCAAATTTTGGGGAGCTTTTCATCATACGCGTAGCCGGAAACGTGATTTCGCCGGAGGTGATGGGCAGCATTCAATACGCGGGTTCGCACTTGCACACTCCGCTTTTCTTGGTGTTGGGGCACGAACGATGCGGCGCTGTCAAAGCGGCCATAGAGAGCAAATTGAACGGCGCAAAGCATCATTCCCGTATACAGACTCTTGTGGATAACATTGTTCCCGGCTTATCTGGAGTAAATTCTGAGCTTCCCAGCGAGGAACGATTGGCGGCAGCTGTCGAAGCCAATGTTCGATGGTCGATGAAACAGTTGCTGGAAACACCGGAAGGCCAGCAGGCGGCGCGCGAGGGACGCAAGAAACTCGTGGGAGCCGTCTTCGAGATAAACACCGGGAGGGTCCGTTTTCTATAGTTAGGCTGGAGATTGCGTAACTGTCATGGGCGTGAATTATCGCCGCTTTTATTTACGGACAAAGAAAAAGTAGGCACCGACACTCAGGGAATTGACCAACACTGCGATGATGTTCCACAAGACAACTGGTCGCGACAAAATCAATAAGCCGTAGTAGCCAAGAGTATTTGAAACACTCCCATGATGGCCGCCATTCGCGGATTGATGCCTGCGCTGGACCTGCGCCTGAGCATCGCAACTAGGTCCGGCATCGAAGCAAAGGTCGTTCCAAATCCCGCTACCACACCAACGATCTCCGAACGCCGCAAGCTCGGAATGAGTAGGCTCTTGGTATCGTGTGGAACGAAGACCGCGAACCTGACAAGAACAAGCGAGCCTGACAGGTAAACCGCGAGCGCTAATTTCTTTGACGCTTCCCTATACCACCCTGATTATTACCATCGCGAGAACGAACCAAGGAACAACTCGCGAATGCTCCCACCCGGGACGAGCCGTTGTGCAGCAACGTTCAGTATCTCAGGAATAGCTGTTGCAACTCCGAGGCAGATCGTGGCTTAAGAAGGGCCAGCATCAGTAAGATGCGTGCCTTCTGAGGATTGAGTTCGTCGGAGACTACGAAGCCCATTTCATCGTCGTTGACTTCCACATTGCGTCCGACACTTCCTGTGACCACGCGGGTGCTGCGCACAACCACTGCGCCCTTCTTTGCGGCTCGGACGGCCGCTTCGAGCGACACCTTATTCATATTGCCGTTGCCAACACCAGCTATGACGATGCCTTTGGCGCCATCCGCCACGGAGGCGTCGATGAGATCCGGTGACATATCGGCATAGGCGTACAGGATGTCCACCCGCGGGAGTTTCGTGACATTGGTGACGTCGAATTCGCTTTCGGACGTGTGTTTCCACTGCGGCGTGTTGTAGAAGTCGTTTTTGCCGTACGTTGAAACCCCAACGAGACCGCGAAGCGGCGACATAAAGGTCTGAACGGCCGTTGTGCTTGTCTTTGTAATGGAGTGAGCCCCATGAATCCAGTCATTCATGATAACGAGCACCCCGCGACCCTTGGAATTAGGGTCGATGGCCACGCCGACGGCGTCATAGAGGTTCAGTGGACCATCGGCGCTGAGCGCTGTGGACGGCCGCATGGAGCCAACCAGGACCACCGGCTTATCACTTTTCACGACCAGATTGAGAAAATAGGCAGTCTCCTCCATCGTGTCGGTGCCGTGGGTAATAACAATGCCATCGATGTCGGGTTTGGCCAGAAGCTCATTGCATCGCTTTGCCAGGGTCAGCCAGATGTCGATGGTGATGTCCTGAGATCCGACGTTGGAAATTTGCTCGCCGTGGATATTGGCCAAATCCTTGATGCCCGGCACCGCAGCAAGCATGGCGTCGATAGTGACGGCGCCGGAAGTGTAAGCCGCTTGCGTGCTGGAGGCGGCGGCGCCCGCAATGGTTCCGCCCGTCGCGAGAATTACAACGTTCGGCAATTTCTTGTCTTGAGGAAGTGAACGCGTGGCACTTCCCAGGAGAACAAAAACAACAAACAAGATGGCGATTCTCTGTCTCGGTTGCATGGTGACCTCTTCTCTCCTCGACCGGACTTGGTTTTTTTCTTGCCTTCCGGTGGACTAGGACCCGAATCAAAGGACAACTTTTGCAAGCACAAATCCGATGACCACAGATGAGATGGTTGCGACCATCCCGGGAAGCATGAAGCTGTGGTTCAAGATGTACTTGCCGATACGCGTGGTGCCGGTCTGGTCAAAGGAGATGGCCGCAAGCAGCGTCGCGTAAGTCGGCAAGAAAAAATAGCCGTTGACGGCAGGAAACGTCGCGATCATCACAGGAGCGCCGAGGCCAAGGGCAACAGCGACAGGCATAAGCGTAACTACGGTAGCCGCCTGGCTCGCCAGCAAGATGGAAAGTATGAACAGGCCGATGGCGAAGACCCAGGGATGTTGCTGCACCACCCCGGAGATACTGGTGACGATCGACTGACGATTGCCTTCAAAAAAAGATGAGCCAAGCCAACCGAGCCCCGCAATGGAAATGAGTGCGACCATACCAGCGTTCATGATGCTGCCCTTGACGGTTTCCGCCGGCGAGGCCTTAAACAGCAGCATGTTGATGCCAGCGGCGGCGAGCATCAGAATCATGATGGCCGGGGCCATGTCGAGTTGCTCGACGCTCTCGCCAGCCGAGCTCGAAATGGAATACCTGGGACGCATCGAGGGAAATAACCCAAGCACTACGACGAGCACCGCCGCGAGCAGAAAAACCGCAACTGAGCCCCGCGCACGGTTGAGAGCCGCTCCGCTTAACGCCACTTTCGATGTTGTTGGGGCGATCAGCCCTTTCGCGAGACGCTCCTGGTAAATGGGATCATCTTTGAGTCCCGGGCCCTTCCACATCACCGAAAGCGCGCCGAGCAAACTCCCGAGCAGTGTTGAAGGAATGCAGATCAGCAGAATCTGGTGCAAATGGATTCCCGCCGGAGTGAGAAGCCCTAGCAGCGCTACCGTTGCGGCAGAAATCGGCGACGCCGTAATAGCCTGCTGGGACGCGATCGTAGCGATGGATAGAGGCCGTTCGGGACGCACCCCAGCGCTACGAGACACTTCTGCAATCACCGGCAAAAGAGCGTAGACGATGTGGCCTGTGCCCGACGCAAAGGTGAACACATAGGTGACGATCGGCGCGACGATAGTTATACCTGCGGGCCAGATACGCAACGCCCGGTCAGCGACCATAACCAGGCAGTCCAAGCCGCCAGCGGCTTGCATCGTTCCCGCAGCCGTGACCACCGTAAGAATCATTCCAAGCACGGTACGCGGAGGCATACCCGGAGGAAGACCGAACACAAACACCAAAACTACGAGTCCCATCCCCGCTACGGTTCCGAGGCCGATGCCTCCGAGCCGAGCGCCTACAAAAATGCACAACAGAACAACCAGCAATTCTAGCCAGATCATCGGCGCGGCCAATCACTTAGCAGCGGTACCCGCCATGGCTTTCGGGTCGAGTACCGTGCGGATCTGTTCCTCTGTGAGCAACTTCTTCTCGCGCACCAGTTCCACAATGCCCTTGCCGGTTTTCAGTGCCTCGGCCGCGAGTTCGGTGGCTTTGTCATAGCCAAGCAGCGGATTCAAAGCAGTCACAACACCGATGCTGTGTTCGACATATTTCCGGCACATGTCGACATTCGCGGTGATGCCTTCGACGCAGAAGCGGCGTAGCGTGCTAGCGGCATTCATGAACATCGTTTGTGATTCCAAGATGCAAAACGCGATGATGGGCTCCATCACGTTGAGTTGCAGTTGCCCGGCCTCCGCAGCCAGCGTCACCGCCAGGTCATTGCCGATTGCCTTGAAACAAACCTGATTCACAACCTCCGGGATTACCGGATTCACTTTCCCAGGCATGATGCTGGAGCCTGGTTGCATCGCGGGTAGGTTGATTTCATGTAATCCAGCACGGGGCCCGGACGAGAGGAGGCGCAAGTCATTGCATATCTTGGATAGCTTGATGGCCAGGCTTTTCAGGACGGAGGAATACAGCACGAAGGGTTGTGTGTCTTGCGTCGCCTCGACCAAATTCACGGCCAGATGAATGGGTTTGCCCGTGACTTTTGCGAGATGCTCCGAGCAACGTTCTGCATAATCTGCCGGAGCATTTAGTCCCGTCCCGATGGCAGTGCCACCCATGTTGACTTCATAGAGGACGGTCTCAATTCGGTCGAGCGCGAAAACCTCATTGTGTAGGCTCTCCGCGAATGCATCAAACTCCTGACCTAGGGTCATGGGAACCGCATCCTGCAACTGCGTACGGCCCATCTTGATGACGTCGTGGAATTCCTTCGCCTTCCTGCGGAATGTGTCCACCAGCTTGCGCAGTTCGGTGATTAGCTTGCCGTTTAGTAGGAATATCGCGACGTGGAGGGCGGTGGGATACGCGTCATTGGTCGATTGGGCGCAGTTGACGTGGTTGTGAGGGTCGCAGTACTGATATTGACCCTTAGCGTGGCCCATGATCTCTAGCGCACAATTGGCAATCACTTCATTGGCGACCATGTTGGTGGAAGTGCCGGCCCCGCCCTGAATCAAATCGACAGGAAACTGGTCGTGGAGCTTTCCCTCCATGATGTTCTGGCATGCTCGCTCGATTCCGTTGAGAATTTCTTTGCTGAATTGCTTGCAATCGTAGTTCGCCCGGGCTGCGGCTAACTTCACCATCGCCAGTGCGCGTATCAAATCGGGATATTGCGAGATTGGGACTCCCGAAATGTGAAAATTCTCGAGTGCACGAGCGGTTTGCACTCCATAGTAGACGTTGTCGGGAATTGCCTTTTCCCCTAGAAGATCGTGTTCGAGGCGCATGACGTTTCTCCCTTCCAGGCCGGACCGTGCCTCTTCATTTTGGGGAATATAGGTACCCGGGGTGACGCGGCACCTATGAAAAGGATCACGGTCCGTCAATAGCACGCCAGTCGGCAGGAAGTAGCAGATGCCAGCGTGCTATGTCTCAATTGTCCTGATTCTATTTCCGTAACGTGGAAGCAATACTGGCAGAATTACCAGTGAGGAGGGCAGTTCACCTGACCAGGATTCTCGACTTGATGGCGAACTGAACCAGCTCCGCGGAAGTTCCGAGGTTCAGCTTTTCCATGACGCGGTACTTGTGGAAGGCCACCGTTCGTTCTTTAACGTTCAAAACATCCGCCACTTCCTTCATGGACTTGCCTTCCGCCAACAATTGCACTACTTCCCGTTGGCGTGGCGTGAGTGACTTTGCCTGGCCTGTGGCTTCGGGATTCTTGATGAAGGACTTCTCCATACCCTTCGCGATAAGCGGGGTTACGTAACGATTTCCCTTGAGAGCCATTTGGATAGCGCGCAGCAATTCTTCTGCGGCCGAGTTCTTGAGCAGGTATGCAGAAGCACCACTGCGCATAGCCTCCACGGCCAAGTCTGGATCGTCATTCATGGTTAGGAAAACGAGTTTCACGTTTGGGAGCTGTTCTTTAAGGCGTATGCCTGCTTCCAAACCATTCATGAGGGGCAATCCGATGTCCAGCACTACCACTTCAGGCACAAGTTGCGGCGCGACCTCCAGTAGAGCTCGGCCGTCGGCAACGGAACCCACTACATCGTAGAAAGGTTCCAAGAGTTTCCGGAATGCCTCCACGAGAATCGTATGGTCGTCCACCAACATGAGCCGCGGTCGCGTCATAAAACAGACTCCTGGCAACGTCGATGGTAATGGTTCACCTTTTCACCGGACACTGCAAGTTCTGACAGTACCCTCGCCCGGCACGGACAGACCGCACACAAGTCTTGTTTGCCACCATGTATAAACAGCCCCGAAGCTGCTGTTAGAGTTGACAGTTTGACAAGAACGGCGAATCAAGGATTATATCGGCTAATTCGCCAGGCCATAAGCCATAGCCGCACGTGGACATCGGCTCGTCACCCCGGGACTTCGGGAGCGCCGCCACCGCGAGTTACGACGGCGCTCGGCAGGTGGGCTATGAAACGAACGAGGATTCTATTAGCAGATGAGCATTCTTATTTCTCAGAACTTGTCGAGGGACTTCTGGAGCCAACATATGAGGTGGTCGGAAAAGTGCGCGACGGTTGCGCGCTCCTGGAGGCCGCTCTGCAATTGAAGCCGGACATCGTCATTACCGACATTTCGATGCCGATCCACAATGGCATCGAAACAATCGATGAGTTGCAAAGACGGGGTTGCCATTCGAAAGTCATTTTCTTGACCGTCGATTCCGATGCTGATTTCATCCGCCGGTGTCTGGCCACCGGCGCGTTTGGATACATTGTCAAAGAGCGTTTAGCCATAGATCTCCTGACGGCTGTTCAGGAAGTACTTAGCGGCCATTTGTTTATCTCGCCCCATGATGGTAAGGGGTCCCAGCGCAGCGCCGTATAGAGTTCGTAGCGCATTCGGAAGCCCCAGGTGATCCCACAAGTTTCCTTAACTGCATTCGACTGAGCGGGGGACCCGCCCCAGCAGGCGCCGTCCGCACCGAAATAATTTGCCTGATTCAGGTCCCTGTTAGTTCTTGCAGTGTCGCGCTAGTGCCGGTCCGGCTATACCGAATGCAAAGCTCAGAGGTGAACAATGAATGCGACTACCTTGCTGACACGGCTGACCGCGGTCTTGTGCACGCTTCTTTTGGTGTACGTGCCCGTGGCGCCCTCTGAGACGGCCCAGCAACAGCAAACGAGTGCACCGGAACAACAGCAGCTGGCCGCGACGAAAATTCCCAATGATCAACTGGATTCGCTGGTCGCTCCCATCGCTTTGTCCGGACCCGCTGTTGGCGCAAGTGCTGGCCGCTTCAACATATCCCCTGGAAATCATGCAGCTTCAACAATGGCTCGGGAAAAATAAGGATCTCAAGGACAAGGCTCTGGCCGAAGCGGTTGCCAAACAGCCTTGGGACCCGAGCGTTCAAGCGCTGGCCGGATTGCCGGATGTTGTGAAACGTCTTGCCGACGATATTCAGTGGACTACGGATTTGGGCAACGCCTTCCTCGCGCAACAAAAAGATGTCATGGACGCTGTCCAACGCATGCGCACGAAGGCCAAGGACAAAGGCAATCTGAAATCGAATGAGCAGGTAAAGGTAGAAACGAAGGTCGTTGAGAGCCAATCCGTAATCGTGGTCGAACAAGCCAACCCGCAAGTTGTCTACGTTCCCAGTTATAACCCGACCGTGGTTTACGGGCCGCCACCGTATCCTTATCCACCGATCACCTACCCACCTCCAGGCTACTACGCAGCGGGAATGGCCATTTCTTTTGGCGTCGGCGTGATGATGGGTGCGTTTTGGAGTGGCGGTTGGGGTTATGGTTGCGGTTGGGGCTCCAACAACAACATCACCATCAACAACAATAACAACTTCAACCGCAACACCAACGTTCAGGGAGGCAACCGCGTGAACGCGCAGGGCGGCGGAAATCGCGCCGGCAATGGTACCTGGCAGCACAACCCTCAACATCGCGGCGGCACTCCTTACTCCGATCGATCAACTGCTGACCGATTCGGGGGAACCGCTCGGGGTGATTCGATGGCCAATCGCCAGGCCAACGCGCGCCAGCGACAATCAGCGGGCGACCGCGGCGGAGTGGGTGACCGAGGCGGTGTGGGCGATCGCAATGGCGCTGGGGATCGTGGAGGCAATCGTCCCAACGCAGGAACCGCTGATCGCGGTGCCGGAGATCGCGGAAATGGAGATCGCGGAGGTAATCGGCCCAGTGCAGGAACCAGCGATCGAGGGGGAAACTGCGGCGGCGGTGATCGTGTGGGGGACCGCAGTGTTTCGTCGGGAACGAATGGCCGCGGTGGCGCATTCGGCGGTTCCTCAAACAGCGGTGCCAGCGCGCGTAAGAGCAGTTCGAGAGGCGCCTCGAGCATGGGCTCAGGCGGCTCTCGTGGTGGCGGCGGAAGGCGGAGGTAATCCCATGACCAAGGAACGTCACGCTATGTCAAAGACAAAGGATGTTCAAATCTTCCGGTCGTTCTCGCCGATAGTCTTGGTGGCACTCCTGTGTGCGCTTACAATTGCGAACGCCTCGTCAGGGACAACGGCTCCCCAGAAAACTTTCCCAACTCCGCAAGCCTCCGCAGACGCCTTGATCCAGGCCGCAGGAAGTTATGATTTGCCGGCGCTCGAGCAAATACTTGGTCCAGGCTCAGAGGATCTCCTCAAGTCCGAAGATACCGTCCGCGACAAGAACACCACCGCGGAATTTGTCACAAAAGCGCACCAGAAAACGCAGGTCGCGGTCGATCCCAAAAATCCCAATCGCGCCACCGTGGTGGTCGGCGACGATGACTGGCCTCTTCCGATTCCGATAGTCAAAAAAGGAACGGAATGGTCCTTTGATACGCCAGCAGGCCGGGAAGAGATGCTGCTACGTCGCATCGGCTCGAACGAATTAGACGCCATCGAGATTTGCCGCGGTTACGTCGACGCGCAGTTCGAATACGCTCTGGAAAAGCATGACAACTCTGAGGTAAATCAATACGCGCAGAAGATTATCAGCAGTCCCGGAAAACACGATGGTCTAGTGTGGTACAACGGCGACGGAACGCTCGGCGGGCCCATTTCTGAGGGAATCGCCGAGGCGTTGAGCGAAGGCTATACCGACAAAAGCAAGCCCTATCACGGCTATTACTTCAAGATCTTGAAGGGACAAGGTCCTGCCGCACCACTGGGCGAAATGAATTTTGTGGTGGAAGGCGCGATGATTGGCGGCTTTGCTCTCGCCGCCGCACCTGCAGACTATCGAGTCACCGGCGTAAAAACCTTCATCGTTAGCTATGAAGGGACCGTTTACCAGAAGGATCTTGGTCCTGACACGCTAAAGATTTTCAGCCAGATGGAACTCTACAACCCGGACAAAACCTGGACGCCGACGTACGACAACTGGTGATGTCCGAGCGGTTGCTCGCATCTGGTCGGGAACCCTTACAGATCACTCGTCAAAGGAGAAAATGGAAATGAAAAAGTGGGCATTGATCGTGCTGGCGTTGCTGTGCTTTGGGACCATCCGGACCGGAGCGCAAGATGTCCGCTACGACTACGATAAGGACAAGGACTTCTCGAAATTTAAGACCTACAAATGGGTTCAAATTAAGGGCGCGGATCAACCCGATGAATTAACCGCCAAGGATATCACTGCCGCAGTCGATGCGAACTTGGCCTCCAAAGGCTTAACGAAAACCGACGGCGACAACGCGGATCTTCTAATTGGTTATCAAACAGCCGTCGGTTCAGAAAAACAATTCACCTCCTACAACACAGGATGGGGCTATGGCCCTGGCTGGGGAGGAGGATGGTACGGATACGGCGGAGGGATGTCCAGCTCCACAACCTACGGCTCAACCTCGACTGTTTATATCGGTCAACTGGATATCAGTATGTATGACCCCGCCACAAAACAGCTCGTATGGCGCGGCGCGGCTAGCAAGACATTAGATCCGAAAGCGAAACCGGAAAAGAAAGAAAAGAACATCAAGAAGGCCGTGGACAAGCTGCTGAAGAATTTTCCACCGAAACCAAAGAAATAACGACAAAAGAGAAGGAGGATAAATTTGTGATAAGAGCAAGGTCTACTCGACTCGTAGGAACCGTTCTCGCCCTCACGTTGGGATTGGTGATCACCGCGTTTGCCGGAGACACCGTCAAAGTGGAAGGGTCTGATTCAATCGCGAAGCGGCGACACGATGATTCTCAAGACGCCTACTTCCGACGAATTGACCATTGTCTTGACCGACTCGACTTCAGTCAGTCAGGTTCAGGGACTGTTCCAGGCCCGCAGGAAGGACAAAGCCGCGGCCGCCCTGATTCCGGGGCTTCCCGTTAAAGTTGAGGGTACGTACAACGAGAAACGGCAATTGGTCGCAAAATCAGTCACATTTAAGGGCAACGACCTGGAACAAGCCCAAGCGATTCAGGCGGGGATGCACGAGACGCAGGCCCAGGCACAGCAGAACGCAGCAGAACTCGAGAAGCATAACGCCGAACTTCAAGCGCAGAACGCCAAGCTGCAAGCACAGCAACAGCAACTCGCGGCCAACAAAGCAGCCATTGACGCGGCAGTCGCGCGCTTCGGTCAACTGGACGATTACTACATCCTGGATGAGGTGACCATATATTTCGCGAACGGCAAGGTCGACGTCGATCCGAAGTACACGCCACAGCTGCTGGAGTTGGCGGAAAAGGCAAAAAAGATCAATGGCTATATGATCGAAGTGAAAGGCTACGCTTCGGCCGTGGGCAGCGTGGCTCTGAATCAAACGCTCAGTGAAGACCGCGCCGACAATGTCTCTAACATCTTGCTTCAGCAAGGCCAAGTTCCTCTCACGCGCATGCTTGCTCCGGGTGCTATGGGTGAGACCCACCAAATTGGCAATGACAAGACAGAACAAGGCCAGGCGGAGAACCGCCGTGTTGTAGTGCGTGTTCTGCAAAACAAAGCAATTGCAGGAGTTTGACCGCAGCGAGCGTTTTAGCTGCAATTGGGTTTGGCCGCCTAGAAAATTCCAATTTAATTCGCAAGATACGTATGTAATAATCCGCCGAGTCATAGCAAATTATCAGGTCCCTCGTTGACTTCGGGTGAGTTATGGCTTCTCCGGCGTGTCAGCGAGTGTCACTTGCCGCCCCGCTCGCCGAATGTGTGCATGTACGCCGGGAGGGTGTTGTTGCCGCCCGGCACCATCGAGGGATAGTATTCCTCGCGCTCGTGGTGGTGTGTCTCGTACTCCTTCCGTCACCGAGCGGCGCTCAGCAGCTCAAGCCCGTGCGTCGCGTTCTGGTTATCCATGAACTCGGCCTCGCGTCGCCTGCAATGGCGCTTCTCGATCAAAACCTGATCGCCGTGTTGGATAACGGGCCGTATCAAATCGAGCTGTATCGCGAATACTTGGAAACTACGCTCTTCTCGGATGCGGCGGTCCAAGAGCAATTTCGCCAGGCGTATATCCAGAAATATCGGAACCGCCCCCCGGACCTGATTATTGTGCTCGGACCGAGCGCCCTCAAGCTAATGTCCGGCGCGCACGAGCAGTTCTTCAAACACATTCCCGTGGTCTTCGGTGCCACCTCGGAGGATGAAGCCGGCCATCCGCGGCTAGACACTGAATTTACTGGGATCTGGCAAACTTGGGAACCGCAAAAAACACTTGAAGTCGCCTTAAAATTACACCCAGACATCGCCCACGTGTATGTCGTGGGCGGCACTTCCAACTTTGATAGAAATTTGGAAGCTATTTTCAAGGAACATCTGCGAAGTTACGAAAGCAAGCTGGAGATTTCCTACCTCATCGACCTCGATATGCCGGGTCTGCTCGAACGCTTGAAAAATCTTCCGGCTCACTCGATTGTTCTCTTGACCCATATGGGTCAGGATGCCGTGGGAACTCGGTACCTGGGCGCTTCTCAGGCGGACCCGATGATTGCCGCTGCTGCGAATGCCCCAGTCTTTGGGCCGTCGGATGTAGACCTCGGTCACGGGGAGGTCGGAGGCAATCTGGGAAGCTTCGCAGCAGACGGGCACCGCGTAGGCGGAATTGCGCTAAGGGTTCTTAATGGCGAAAAACCGCAGGACATTCCCATAACGACGCAGGCGAACCCTTACATATTCGACTGGAGAGCACTGCAGCGTTGGGGCTTCAGCGAAGCCAGTCTTCCTGTCGGGAGCACCGTGCTGTTTCGCCAACCAACGTTCTGGGAAGCTTACCGCCGCTATGTTCTGGCAGCGATCGCACTGTTCCTGATTCAGACAGCGATCATCGTCGCATTGTTTTGGCAGTGGCGTGTCCGAAAGAACGCTCAGGAGGATTTGGCTCTAGCCAACGAGCGGCTTCGCTTGGCCATGGAATGCGCGAAGGCCGTGAGTTGGAACATGGACATCAAGAAGGGCCGCACTAGCTGGTTTGGCGCCCTGGAAAATATGTTCGGCGAAACCTCGGCTACCTTCACGATGGAGATCGGCGAATTTTACAATTATGTCCATGAAGAGGACCGGAAACGATTGGCCGAGAGCGTAACTCGCGGCCAGGAGCGCCACGAACCGTTCGTAGCGGAATTCCGAACCGCGAATTCGAACGGAACCGCTCACTGGTTTTCGGCGCGAGGCAAATTCACCTACCGCGGCGACGGTCAGGCAACACGTATGCTTGGTATGGCCGTCGACATCACCGAAAGAAAGATGGCCGAAGAAAAAGTGCGGGAAAGCCAGGAACGCGTGGAGAGCATCATCGCATCCGCGATGGATGCCATCATTGCTATCGACACCGACCATCGCATCGTGGTCTTCAATGCTGCAGCGGAATCTATGTTCGGCTGTTCGGCCAAGGACGCTTTGTTTTCTCCGATCGAACAGTTTATCCCACAGCGTTTTCGTGTTGGACACCGCGATTCCGTCCGTCAGTTTGCGCGGACCGAAACGACTAATCGCGCCATGGATGGTTTTGGAACGCCCTGGGGATTGCGCGCGAATGGTGAGGAGTTTCCCATCGAAGCTTCCATTTCACAGAGTAGCGCCGGGGACAAAAAACTGCTCATCGTGATCATCAGGGACATAACCCAGCGCCGACAGGCCGAAGAGTTGCTCGCTTCCGTCAGCCGGAAACTGATTGAAGCGCAAGAGCAGGAGCGCACCTGGATCGCACGCGAACTCCACGATGACGTGACGCAGCGCCTGGCGCTATTGGCAGTCAACTTGGGCATGCTGAAGGGCACGCTGCCCGATTCTGCCAAGAAAGCCCGGCATGCTTTAAACGAACTAGCTGACATGACCAAAGAACTCGGGAATGACGTGCAGGCATTATCCCACCGGCTGCATTCTTCGAAGCTTGAGTACCTCGGCCTGGGTTCTGCGGCCGCATCCTTTTGCCGAGAGTTGGCCGAGCGGCAAGGGGTTGAGATCGACTTTCAGTCCGACACTCTCCCGAAGAATTTGTCGACGGAAACGTCCGTTTGTTTGTACAGGGTTCTTCAGGAAGCCTTGCAGAATGCTGTGAAACACAGCGGATCACGACAGTTTCAAGTCTCTTTGAACTGTTCCGAAAGCGAAATCTCCATGACGGTTTCTGATTCAGGCAAAGGTTTTAATCCGGAAGACGCCCTCAAGAGCCGCGGGCTAGGTATTACCAGCATGCGAGAACGCCTGAAACTGATCGATGGGCGGTTCTCCATCGAGTCCGGGTCGCACGGCACAGTGGTAAGAGCCGCCGCCCCGATCGCACAGATAAAATCCGCCGCCGCGACAACTGCCTGAGGCGATGCGCCAGCTCTCACCGATCGTTGTTATTGCCCGAGTCGCGTCCGCTGATGAATCGCTTGCCCTGAACAACGGCGTACAACGCTGGAATCAGGTCGGTTTCCATCTCTGATTTCAAAACGTACCCGCGAGCTCCCAGGTGCAGCGCTTCTTCGATGATTTCAGGGGAGGATTCCTGAGTCACAAAAATGATTTTCACGTAGGGAGCCAGTTCGCGAATCCGCCGGGCTGCGTCGATGCCATTCAAACCGGGAAGTCCGATATCCATTAGGATCACGTCGGGGTTCAATTCCTGCGCTTTTTCCACGGCCGTTATGCCGTCTGAGACCTCGCCGACCACGCGGAGATCGGACATGCCGCGCAGCAAGGACGCCACTAGAAGGCGGTGCGGCGCAAAATCCTCCACGGCTAGAATGCGTGTCAACGGAGTCACGAGATCGGCGGTATCAGAAATGAAGTTCACTCCTTGGGACGACGCTCGATGACATTCCCGAACGCCACGAGATTAGTTCCCGCTTCTGAGCCTCGACTTCTGTCAAAACTGACAGGGTGGACTCAGCGATTGCCGAAGGTCCAGTTCAGCCCCGTGCTGGTGCCATAGTCACTGCTCGAAAACCCCGTAGGGGGCCGCGTGTCCCAGTTACCATAGAAGGACACGTTAAACTTCAACTTGCTCCAAACCTTGACATAGTACGACGCGTTCAGATTGAAATGCACGCGCCCTGGGTCAGAGAGAGCGGGCAGCAAACTTGTCGTTACCGTGAAATTGGTCTTGTCGAACTGGAATAACTTCGCCTGCGCGCTGAGCCAGGCAGAGACGACGTCCTCGGTGGGTGCCACCAGCAGCTTTTCTTGATAAATGATGCGCTGATAAGCTAGTCCACCCGTTACCGTTATGGACGTATGATTGGTGTTCTTCAAATACCGTCCTACGCCGCCGCCAAAGGTCGATTGCAACTGGATTCCCTGTTCCGAGCTTTGTAGAAAATTGGCGATGCCTTTGTAATACCAGTTGTTCCAACCCATCAGATGGTAAGCCGATGAGTCGATCTGATTCCGTGAGGCTGTGGAGGCCCCCAGGCTCGATGAGAGTGACGAATCGTAGCTGACCGACGCAGCCCACCGTTCCCGCGGGTAGTCCGCATCGGACGAAAGATTATATTGGGTGGATTCGTTGCCTTTGTTGTAGATCACTCCCATGCCCACACTGCCATTAAACCGCTGCCAGAATCTCTCGGAGGTCTGCTCCATCTTTGCAACTTCGCTGCGCTGTATCTCCACCGGCCTACTCGCCGGTTCAAGTACCTCGAGCGATGCCGGCCGTTCTTCTTCGGTTTTTGGCATTGAAAGTGTTCCAGAATAGGTTTCGCCGTTTTGCGTCTTCACGACAAACAGCTGCTTGCTCTCGAGGTGGTCGACTTTGAACCAGTCAATCGACACCGTTCCCAACGCATAGTCGAGACTGATGTACAGCGTGTCCGCACTGAGACTCTTGATCTCGCAGGTCAAGCGGTCGCCATTGCGCATTACAATTACGTCGGTTTTTTCTCGTCCAGGCGCCGGCCACGCGCAGAGCAGGGCGACGCAAAAAAGAATCACGCGGACATTCATCGTTCGCCTCCTTGTCCAGCGTGGTTTTCAATCACTCGCAACACTGCGGTTGGCTTTTTCCCAATTTCGCACTTTGCGTCTCGCTTCGTCGAAGAGCCGCTCATAGTTAGCTTTCTGGACCTTTTTGCTCGCTTCCGGGGTCAGAGCCTTCCACAGCGGAGCGTATTGCACATAAATCTTGAGGTACTTTTCCTGGCTCGCCGGAGCAACTTCGTCGGTCCCAAACAGAAAACGGTCCGGATAGCGGTTGATGAGATTCGCGGTGATTTGCAGACTTTCGGGAGAGGACACGATATACTTGGCGACTTCATCCCAGGAGATGTCGAAATACACGTTATGCATGCTGGTATCGCTGAGAATTGACTCCAGCATTGCTGCGTGTTGTTTCACGGGATGGACAATGCGACCTACCCCGCAGTGCGCCCAGATGATCGGTACATTCGGATGGCGCTTGAGCAGCGCTTTCATCTGCTCCAGATATGCGGGCGTGCTGCCCTCCTTCGGGAAAGGCACGTCCACGTCGTTGTGAATCAGCACAACCAGCCCCGCCTCTGCGGCAAAGTCGAGAAGGCGATCAAGCCCGGGATTGGTCAGGCTCGCGGTCTCACCGGAAATCTTGGACGACACGAACTCCTTGTGAATCGTGAATTCGCCGATGCCCGAGAAGACGCCGGGGAATGTCTGCAACACGCGCCGGATATGATCGGCGGCATACATGTCTGCGGGATTGAAGCCAGTGATCATCGGATCGAAACGCGCTTGTTGCTCGGGCGTAAGCGAACGGTAGGCCATCGCGATGTAGGCATCCGTGAAGGAGTAGTAGTAAAGAGGTGCATCGGTCTGCAGGTAGTAAGTGGGCGCGAAGTCTCCGGAGTTTTGATAAGACCACTGCTGTTGCAGTGGGATTCCAAAAAGCGCCACGCGCCCAACCTTTGTGCCCATAATCGCTAGGAAGTCATGAATGTTTGTTCCTTCCTGTATGTAGTTCGTCAGGTGGAAATGAACGTCGTTTATTTCGGGCTCGTCCCGCTTAGACTGAGCAAACGCCGATGGGATCAAGACCAAGAAGAGAACCGCAATTCCAGCTACTAATATCGTGCTTCTGCGCTGTTGATGACCGAATCCGCGCAACATAGGGCTTCCCCTTTCTAGACTTAGTAAAAGGCCGTCACGCCCACGGTAAACACCTGCCCAGTGAGCTGTCCGATATAGAAGCCGAAGGTGCTGCTAACCGGTGAATGATCCACATTGATTAGCTGAACGTTGAGGCGGGCATTGCGGCTTTTCCATGGGTAATAATTGCCGCCAATGATGAATTCTTTTGGGTTTCCATATTGGCCGAAGACGTAGGAAGTCGCGCCATACAGTTCGACTAGCTTCGGCACCACCATGTATCCCAACTGAACGTAAAAGCCGGAATCCCGAACCGTGGTGACGGGCAACGGACCGTCGGCGACGAGATTGTCTAATATTCTGTAGTAGCCCTCGCCCTGGAGGAATAGGCCGTGGTACTTGAATCCTGCGGATTCAGACAATAGTTGATAGCGTGCCTTCAACACCGTCACACCGGGCGCCAACGCGCCTATGTCGAATATGTTGAGGGAATCTGAAAGACGAAGCGTTGTGTTTCCCGCGGGTGTGCCGATGGGGGCCTGGCGGTCCTCTGGACTGTAGGTGTAAGCGAAATTAAAGCGCGTCGCGAGCTTCTCGTGGCCCTCGAAGTCGCCAAAAGCCCCGCGCGGGCCAAACTCCCCTGTCGTAGGCAACCAAGTTATTGCAAAACCGGCGGAAAGGTCCCGATCCAGTTTGATTGCAGGAACATCCAAGTTGCTGTTGTTATTGCCGACCATCCACCTGTATTCAAGTCGTGAGAGGATATTCCCTTTGGCGAACACACCTTGTGAGAAGTACGGCCGGAAGAACTCGTCGGCCATCACGCGGTCGTAAGAGAGCCAATACGGGTGAGAGCCCTGTAACGACATAGTTCCCGGATACGCATTCCAGCCTATCCCGAGGTTCACATACTTACCGAAGTCGTAGTACAAGGCGCCGCCGACGGCCACCTGGTTGGTGTCCTGTACTGTCCAAAGGAACGTCGAATATTGGAACTTTTGACTGAACAGCCACCCTTGCGAAAATAGCATGACGCGGTGGAACTGAAAATCCTGCCGAGGATCTACCGGGACGGGACGGCCTAAGTGGTCGATTCCGATCTGATCGGCTGGCAACTGGTCTAGATACCGAGCCGCCATGTAGCCGCTCAGATTCAGTTCTCCGATTTCGCTCCTACCAACGGTAAAGCCGCGCCCTGGGTTGAATTCTCCAAAGATTAGAGGATTTCCTGCTGAAGCTTCGGGGAGCAGGGTCTTGTCATCTTGAGGCCCCAGGTTCTGCGTCGAGGCCTGCGCGGCCCCTCCCGCAGAACCCTGCCCTGATCCTCCTGGAGGTTGTTTGTTCGCGCTTGTTTGCTGCGAACTTGTTTGCTGCGCATCGGTGGAGTTGGGACTGGCTCGCAATTCACTTTTGGCCACGCTTGGCGACCCAGGCGTCTGCTGGGCCAAATACTGCCTGAGAGCGTTGATCTCGTCGATTAGTTCGTGGTTCTGCTTTTCGAGTTGCTGATTTTTTTCGACCAATTGATCGAGTTTAGTCAGTAGTTCCGCAGCGGTCTTTGCATCGGCAGTAACGTTATCGGTGACCGCCGGGGCGGTTTGTGCGGAGACAACCCGGTCGCAAAGTATAACTGCAAAACAAACAACAAGAACCCTTGTCATCAAATAAGAAGGTCTCATTTGCCCTCCGTGATTTCGATTTACGTCGGTGTCGAGGTGAAACAGTTGATGGGGAGCGGAGAGTGCTTTCATCTTGTTGCTCCCGCTTTTTGTTGTTGGTTATTTCAGACCCACGGAACTGGGCGAATAGAGGTT
>Ga0187777_10000035_pt1 | contig 94965 bp, 89 predicted proteins | sample 1015_Q2_SP5_10_M_FD_132416 | JGI IMG/M metagenome (GOLD analysis project Ga0187777, IMG submission 132416) | Tropical peat soil microbial communities from peatlands in Department of Meta, Colombia - 1015_Q2_SP5_10_MG | ecosystem: Environmental > Terrestrial > Soil > Wetlands > Peat | place... | reverse complement strand
CTTAACTGCCGATGCCTCTCAGAAGTCGTGAGCGAAACGGACCGCTTTGCTGACCGGCAGCCTAAGGGGATGATTTTTCTCCTTCAGCATTCCTTTCCATCATTGTCAGATAGTCTATGAAGGTCTTGAGCGGCGCCCGGTCCTCATCCGTCAAACCCGTAAACTCCACCCCTATTTCGTAGAGCGCCTGATCCTTGGCTCCCGCCATCCGGCATGAAGCAACCCTTCCGATAAAATTGACGGGATGGTCGGCCTTGAGAGACAACCCCATGGGGACCATGCTTTCCATTGTCAGGACCCCCTCGGTTTGGATGAGCATGCCGCTCAGGCTGATCTCCTTCACCGTGAACTGGGACGGAAAGCTCAGGGTCTGCTCCCAAGGCGTGGTGATGTAAAACCTGACCGCGAGCCTCCGATCAGTCACCGCCGGCGCTTGCTCCTTCTTGTGCTGCTCAATGGTGTCCAGGAAATCGGCAATCTTATCCGGGGCGACGTCTTTAAACATCATCCCCGCCGTGTATATGGAGACCCTCTCCCCGTCGCATCGTTCCTCAATCGTGCTTAATTCGCAACGGACGATAACGCCCTTCACATCGATACGCTTCCCCTTGTCCCCCAGCTTGATCACGTATTCCTTGCCGACATTCAGCCTCCTGTCCGTCTTCAGGGCGATTCCGCCGAGACTGATGTCAATGATGTCCACTTTCTCGGCCAAGATCATCTTGCCGTTTATTTCCATGACATCCAATCTGAATCTCTTTTGCCGCCTCTGGTCCTGCATTTCCTGTCCCCTCCACTGGCCGCTGCTTCTCGGGCCGGTCATAGAATCGCAAGAGGCGCGCACATGGCCCGTAAACTCCTCTACTGACGAGATCAGCAGCAAAATCTCCGTTTTCAAAGCGGTTATATTTTCAGGCTGTCCTTATACACTTCCTTCTTCGGCAAACCAAGCTCTTCTGCCGCGACAGAAATAGCCTCTTTCTTGCTCAGGCCGCGATGGAGCATGAGGTTCCTAAGATATTCCGCTGTATCGATATCCTGCTTAAAGGATTCCGCCGATGCGCCATGCAGGATGATGGTGAACTCGCCTCTGATCGAACCTTTTTGCAGGTGCTCGAGAACATCTGAAAGGGTTCCTCGGAGCGTCTCTTCATGAATTTTGGTCATCTCGCGGGAGATGACTGCTCTCCGTTCGCCGAAGACCTCGAGCATATCCTCGATTGTTTTGATGATCTTATGCGGGGCTTCGTAGAATATGATGGTCCGCTCTTGTTTCGATAGTTCCTGAAGTCGTTTGAGGCGGGCCATGCGTTTAGCCGGGAGAAATCCTTCAAATACGAACCGGTCTGTCGGAAGGCCGGATACAGAGAGCGCTGCGATGGCAGCACTTGCTCCGGGGACAGGGACAACGGGGATCCCCTGGGCTATGGCAAGGTTTATGAGGAAATAGCCAGGGTCTGAGATCCCGGGAGTTCCAGCATCGGACACGAGTGCTACGCTCTCTCCTCCGAGCATCCGTTCGACGAGGACCGGCGCCTTTTCCTCCTTGTTGTGGTCATGGTAGCTCGTGAGCTGCGTTTCGATCTCATACCGGTCGACTAGGTGCCTAGTGTGGCGCGTATCCTCTGCTGCAATGAGGGCTACGTCTTTAAGGACGCGAATAGCCCGAAGAGTGATGTCTTCGAGGTTCCCGATGGGTGTGGCGACTATGTAAAGTGTGCCTTTAGACATGGATAGCGCAAAGGTCCTGATGCACATGTCAAACTGAATGAATAACAGCAGAGTTCAAAAAAGAATTCGGTCGTTTATTGGCTTTAATTTCCATCTGAAATTATATCTCCGAGATTCGGTCTTTGTCAGTAGCTACGATATCTGTTCGTTATGGGGAACCTCCTGTCCTTGCCCAGGGCGCGCGGCGTGATCTTGACGCCTGGTGGTGCCTGGCGGCGTTTGTATTCGCTCGAGTCAACAAGCCGGATCACGCGCTCCACGGTCCTTTGTTCAAAGCCCATCCTGAGCATCTCATCAAATTCCTTGTCATCCTCTACATAAGCCTTCAGGATGGGGTCAAGCACAGGATACAGTGGCAAAGAATCGCTGTCTTTTTGATTGGGCCGAAGCTCGGCGGTAGGGGCCTTGGTCAGAACGCGTCCGGGAATCATGGTCCTGCCCGCGAGACGGTTCACGCACCTGGACACATCGTAGACCAGGGTTTTGGGCACATCCTTGATAACTGCGAACCCTCCTGCCATGTCCCCATAGAGCGTGGCGTAGCCGACGGACATTTCGCTCTTGTTGCCGGTGGTGAGTACAAGCCAGCCAAACTTGTTCGAGAGCGCCATGAGGATGTTGCCCCTGATGCGAGCTTGGATGTTCTCTTCGGTCACGTCCTCCTTGGTCTTTGAAAACACATTCCGCAACGTCGTCAAATATGTCTCGAACGCCTGTTGAATGGGTATATCGAGGATCTTGATGCCGAGGTTGTGCGCAAGGTCGTGTGCATCCTCGCTGCTTTCGTTCGAGCTGTACTGGGAAGGCATAAAGACGCCGGTCACGTTCTCTTTTCCGATGGCATCCACGGCTACGGCGGCCACGAGCGATGAATCGATTCCGCCCGAGAGGCCGATCACAACGGCCTTGAATCCTGTTTTGTTCACATAGTCCCTGGTCCCGAGCACAAGCGCGCGATACACCTCCTCGCACAGGGAATAAGGTTTCTCAGGCCGGACAGGCGGGAGCGGCTTTCTGGGCGATGCCGGCCTGGTCGATATGACGACGGAATCAATGTAGTCACGGTGCTCGTCGAGGATCATGTCCGATGTGAGATCGGCGCCACCTCGAGGCGGGCCCGCGAGCTTTATGTCCGAGGTGATAAGCTCTTCCTCGAACTGCCTTCCAACCGCAAGCACATTGCCCTTCGGGGACAAGATCATGCTGTGGCCGTCGAATACGAGTTCATCCTGCCCGCCTACGGTGTTTGCATACACGACAAAGATGTTATTTTCCCTTGCCCGCAGCGCGAGCATTCTCATGCGTTCTCTGCCTTTGCCTTTATGATAGGGGGAAGCATTGATCGTGATGATGATCTCGGCACCTGCCAACGACTGGGTGCGGGCAGGACCGTCCGCGTACCAGATGTCCTCGCATACATTGACCCCGATGTTTACCCCCTTGACCGTGATGACGGGGAAGCGTTTGCCCGGCTTGAAGTAACGGTATTCATCAAACACCCCGTAATTCGGGAGAAGCATCTTGTGATATATATAGACGAGCTTACCCTTGCTTATGACCGCCGCCGCGTCATAGAGGTGATCATTCGAATCCACGAATCCGATGACCGCTGTGATCCCCTTTATGGATCTTGTGATATCCCGGAGAATGCGTAAGTTGTCCTTGACGAACTGGGGCTTGAGCACGAGATCCTCGGGCGGGTAGCCGGTAACAGCGAGTTCGGGGAATACCACGACGTCCGCCCTGAGCCTTTTCGCACGGTTGATGTACTCGATGATCTTGTCCCTGTTGCCGCCGAGGTCCCCGACAGTTGGGTTTATCTGTGCCATTGAAATGCGGAGAGTGCGCATGGAGCACCTTTACCTAGTGAATTTATGAAGAACCAGTACAGACAGTTCGGAGACACAGACGCTGGAGCCTACTGTGAAACTCGTGCGATTACGCTTTTAGAAAGTCCCGGAGCCTTCTCAAAGACGCGCTGCAGCCCTGCTCCAATAACTATCGATAGTATGCAAAACGTGGTAATGGAAAAAGTATCGCTCCATTGCATCCTGATCGCTAACAGACGATAAAAAAACATGAAGGGATAGTGCCACAGATAAATGCCGAACGAATAATGGCCGATCCATGTGATAATCGGGTTCCCAAAAATGACTCTCGAAAAGCGGTTTCCTTCCATGGTAGAAATGATCATGAGAGCAAAGGCGAAATAGCTCAAGGTGAATGCACTGGCGGCTTGATCCCAATCAATGGGGGGCCAGCGAAATACCAGGGTGACAAGTATTACGAGACCAGCACCGAAAAAAAGCGATGCGGTCATGGAATTCCAGAAGATTTTCCTGTGCATGCTGGCTAGAAACCCCTTGCCCAGATTGAGAACGCATCCCATCAAGATGGCATCCAGGCGAAAAGTCGTCATCTGGAAATATTCGTGATACAGCTTCCCGAACTCCGCGCGCAACAGCGCAATCGACAGTATAAGCATCACGAGTATGCATAGCATGACGTTTCGCTGCGTCTGCCGGTCATCGACCCACCTGGTTATGAGGAGGTTAAGAAGCCCGTAGAATATATAGAAGTGCACAATAATTGCTACAAACCATGTATGGGCCAAGAGTTTCACCCTGTCAGCAAATGGATAGAAGTTTTGGACCAAAAAAAGATTTTGCCAAAAAGGTTCAACCTGGTTTTTGGTGGTTACGGAGTAAGATTGTTCTGCTGCTGGCAGGGCATCACTCCGGGAAAAGCAGAGGTTCCTGCATATATCGCTGCGTGTCAATGCCTGCGCAGGCAGACTTATGTCCACGTTTATTTCGTAATTGGGAGCAAAACCATCAACAATGAAGACACACAAAACCATAAAAAAATAAATCGGAAGGATTCTCAGTGCCCTTTTTTTAAGGAAAGTCTTCAGATCGATTCGTTCCTGGGCTGATAAGGTGCCTGCAATCACGTATCCTGAAATGATGAAGAAAATATCAACGGATAAAGGAGTTGAACTGCTTGCAAACAGAAGGAAAAGGTTTTCTGCATAGTTGATGCTGTAAATGTATAAAACATGTCCCAGTATTATCCACAGGATGGCATAGCCCCTCCATCCATCAAGATTAGGATAATATATTGATGCATGAGGCTTCTTCACCATATTAGAAACTTGATCATCGTCCGTTGATGGTCCAATCGAATGACTTTTTTGCCTCATCTATGACCCTCTTGATCGGCACCCGTTTCTCGTCCGCGATCTTTCTGCAGTCCTCGTATTCAGGGGTTGCGGTAAGTATTTCATCGCCAAGCTTGCTTATTTTTATGCGGATTCTTCCAAATATCGTATCGACTTCCTTGATCTCGCGGCTCAATTTTTTCCTGTTCACTTCCTGGATGCGGACGCCGATGCTCGTGGTTTCATGGAAAATGGTATCGAGGATAGAATCCTCTTTTGACTGATCCGTAAGCACTGTGAGCAGAATCGCCGGCCTTCCTTTTTTCATGATGATCGGTGTGAGATATGCGTCCTGAGCGCCCTGTTTCATGATCTTGTCAATGACATAATCATATGCCTGCGGGTTCATGTCGTCGATGTTCGTCTCGACGACGACCGACGTGTCACGATCGTAGGTCGCCACGAGGTCCCCGATCAGGAGCCTCAAAACATTCAGGTGGCCCGGAAAGTCCTGGTCTCCCGCGCCATAAGCGATATGGTCGATTTTCATCGGCGGGAGAGGGCCGAAAGAACTGCTCAGCGTGCTGACGACGGCCGCACCCGTGGGCGTGGTAAGCTCGAACTGCGTGGAGGATTGATAAAAGGGGATACCCCTGAGCAGCTCCGCAGTCGCGGGTGCCGGTACGGGGAGGAGGCCGTGCGCGGTATGGACCATTCCCGAGCCGACGTTAAGCGCTGACGTGATGATCTGGGTGATGCCAAGGATTTCCAGGCCGATCACAGATCCGACGATATCTACGATGGCATCGACTGCGCCGACTTCGTGGAAGTGGATTCTATCAGGCGTCGTGCCGTGTACCTTGGCCTCGGCGTCCGCCATCCGCTTGAAGATACGTATGCTTTTCTCCTTCACCGCAGGCGACAGGGAAGATCGTTCAATGATGCTCAGAATGTCCGAGAGATGCCGGGATATCTGGCTCCTTTGGTCTATGATCACGTGGACCTTCGTTGCGGCGATGCCGGATCGCTTGACCTCCTCAGCCTTGAGTTCGTAGCCAGCAAGGTCGAGCTTTGTGAGTTCCGTGCGCAGGACATCGATGTTCACGCCAGCGGAGACTAGCGCTCCCAAGGTCATGTCGCCCGATATGCCGGAAAAACAGTCAAAGTAAGCAGTTTTCATAATACTTGTTCTCGATAGCCTTCATGATGACCCTGCCAGGAGCAATGAACGGCTAAAACTGACGTTCTCCGAGGACATTGATCCTGTGCGCCAGCACGCCGGCGCCGAAGCCGTTGTCGATGTTCATCACTGCAATCCCCGCGGCGCAGGAGTTGAGCATGGTGAGGAGTGGGGCGAGGCCCTGGAACCCCGCGCCGTACCCCACGCTCGTGGGTACGGCTATCACGGGCTTGTCCACGAGGCCGCCCACGACCGACGGGAGCGCGCCGTCCATGCCCGCGACCACGATGACAACCCGTGCAGCGTCGAGAATGACCCGCTTGCTCAGCACGCGGTGGACGCCGGCAACACCTACGTCAAACACGGTCTGCACCGCGCTGCCCATCATCCCTGCAGTTACGGCAGCCTCTTCCGCGACTGGAATATCAGACGTTCCGGCTGTCAGGACGAGGACCACGCCGGAGGTGAGCTTCTTCGCCGCGTGCTGGACGACGATCACCCGAGAAGCCCGATGGTAGACCGTCCTGCGGTCGAGTTTCTTTATCGCTTTAAACACCGCATCATCTGCCCGCGTGGCGAGGACGTCGCTGCCGGCTTTGAGCAGTCGCTCGGCGATGCCAACGACCTGGCTGATCGTCTTTCCTGCGCAGTAGATGACCTCGGGCATCCCGTGGCGCAAATGACGATGGTGGTCGATATGAGCGTAGGCCACGTCCTCGAAAGGGAGGTGTTTAAGCCGTGTGAGTGCGGTCTCGACATCGGTCTTGCCCGAGCGGACGCTCTGGAGGAGTCTGGTGAGGTCTGATTTATTCATAATCCTTCTATGCGTCAGGTTAAGCCGGCCTTGGAGGCAAATCTGGATTTTCGTTAATCCTGGCTGATCTTCCGCTGATGGGCGCCGGGTTCCGTGCACACTTCTATGCTGCGAAGGGCCCGATCTTGGTACTTGGGAAACCGGTTCGATCTCTCGTCTTTCAGGAATTTGTGTAGGTACTGCACGGATCTCCCGCAGCGTTTCATATCTCTGAGCGTCATGCCGGTGTAGTAGAGCATCATAAGATTGTGCGGCCGAAGCCGCTCCACAAAATGGAATTCCCTCAGCGCTTCTTCATACCTTCCGGTCTGCCTGAGCAGGATTCCCAATCTCATGTGGGGGATGGGGTTGGACGGGTTGTGCTGGATGACAGTCCTCAATTCATTTTCAGCGCTTGCATAATCACCCTTTTTCTGATAGATGACTGCAAGGAGAATATGGGCCCGCTGGTTCTGGGGATTGACTGTGATTGCCCTTTCCAGCACAATGGCCGAGTTGTCCAACTCCGCCTGTTGGATCTCATGACCGTTCTTGTCGTCCTCGCCCAGCTTATAGGCGAGATTTGTCCAGACCCTGGTGGTATCATCGTGAGTCTCTTCTTTCGCGAGCGCTGTGTCAAGTTTTTTCCGCGTCTCTTCGGCCTTACCCTTATCTTTCTCCGCTGCCAGTTGTCTGACAAGATCGTCTCGTTCCTTCCTGAGCGCTTCACTCTCTTTGGCAGAGGCCTCGAGCTGCTCCTTGAGGTCCTCACTGTCCCGGTAGTGCTCAATAAGCTTCATTAGGACGTCGGTGTCGATCTTGCAGCGTGCCTTGATATAGATTTCCGGATGATCAGCAGTGCCACGCATCTGCTCGGTTACTACCTCGGTTTCCATGATACCCGAAGTATATGTTCTCACTTCGTCCTTCGTGAGCTCGTAATTCTTGACCTCAGTCAGGCTCTCGATATAGGTACCGGCAAGCTCGAGCGCCTTGCGCTTCACCTCCTGCATGGCGATGCGGCGGGCGTCGATCTTGCTGTCGTTGTCGCTCATGACGTAGGCGCTGTCCGCCTCGATGACCTTTACCTCGGCGTAAGCCACGGGGAGGAGGAGCACTGATAATAGCGGCAGGAACATCAGGAGAAAATGCTTTTTCACGTCATGCTACCTCCGGGGCAAATCGGAGGGGAAGAGGAAAGAACGCGTAGAGGAAATAATGAACTATGAACCATATGTTCTCTCTTAATTGCCCCGCTTCCTCATTTCTCCCGAATCTGCCGTGTCTTATCGGTGGGGGACCTGGTGAACCCGCGGCGAACGGGTCAGCAGTTCACTCCCCTTTGAGCTCCCGGTTCATAAGATCCTGCACAGCACGTTTCGGTTCCTTGCCCTCATACAGGATCTGGTAGACCTCATCAACGATCGGCATTTCGACGTTATATTTTCTGGCCAGGTTCTGCGCGGCCCTTGCCGTCGTGACACCTTCCGCAACGGTCTTCAAACCCTTCAAGATATCGTCCAGTTTCTCCCCTTTACCGAGCCTCGTGCCAAGCGTTCGATTTCTCGACAGCCCTCCCGTGCAGGTAAGCACAAGGTCCCCCATGCCTGCAAGGCCGGAGAATGTCTGCATATTTCCGCCCATAGCCACACCTAGGCGCGCTATCTCAGCGAGCCCGCGCGTGAGCAGCGCCGCCATCGTATTGTGACCATAACCCATGCCCTCGAGAACACCAGCGGCGATGGCCACCACGTTCTTGAGGGAACCTGCAAGCTCGACGCCGATGACATCAGGGTTGGTATAAACGCGGAAGAATGCCGTGCTGAAGATTGCCTGGGCTTTCTTGCCGATGACAGGGTCATACGAAGCAAGCGTCACTGCCGTCGGCATCTTCTGCGCCACCTCCTTGGCGAAGCTGGGGCCTGAGAGAAAGCACAGGCGGTTATGAAATTGTGCTGGAAGGATGTCCTTAAACACTCCCGAGAGCGGCATGAGCGTATCGATCTCAATGCCCTTTGAGGCACTGATGACGATGGCGTTATTCGACAGATGAGATGCGAACTGTTTCGAAACCGCACGTACGGTATGGGAGGGGACCACAGAAAGGATTACAGCCTTGTCCCGGACAGCGGTTTCGAGGGAAGAAGTAACGTGAATAGACTCTGGAAGTGCAAACCCGGGAAGATAGACACGATTTTCCCGTGAACGTGCTGTTTCTACTGCGAGGTCCTTTTCATACATCCAGAGGGTCACCTTATGGGCCTTGCCCGCGAGCAGCATAGCCAGGGCCGTGCCCCAGGCCCCTGCGCCGATAACGCCGATGACTTCAGTCATAATTCCAAATTATAAAGGGAATAGCCGCAAGTGTCAAAAGAATTGTACATGATAGAACAACGTCAATTGACGAACGTCGCGGTTTTGGCGCACGGCAAAGCTCAGGTGTTCAGACTATGTCAGATCATGTCATGTTCTTTGATCATCGATTTGAACCTTGAACTCGACGACTTTAATTTCTCCATTGACCCTAGCATCCCAAATGGATTATCATTCACCCATGAACGCATGGCACGGCAAAGCCTTATATGTCGACCTCTCATCGGGGCAGATATGGACGGAGGATCTCGCAGAACAGGTCCTCGTCTCTCATATCGGGGGCAGGGGGCTCGGCGTTGAAATCATGAAGGATTACTTCAATCTTGATGCGTATGACAGCCGCATGCCGATGATCTTCGCCGTGGGCCCGCTCTGCGGCACGCCCGCTCCCGCTTCATCCCGCATGTCCGTGGTCTCACGCTCTCCTCTTACCGGTACGATTTCCGATTCGTCGGTCGGCGGCTCACTTCCCATAAAGCTCAAGACGGCGGGCTATGACTGCCTCGTCGTGACGGGCAAGTCAAAAGCTCCGAGCATTATCACGATCAGTGACGACAGGGTCGAGATCAAGGATGCATCAACGCTCTGGGGCAGGGGCTGCCAGGAAACGAACTCTCTGTTGAAGTCAGAAGGGGTCTCGGCCTGCATCGGCCCGGCAGGGGAGAACCTCGTGCGCTTTGCGAACATCATGATTGGCGGATCCAACTCTGCAGGCCGCGGCGGCCTCGGTGCCGTGATGGGCGCGAAGAACCTGAAGGCCATCGTAGCGGACGGCACGAAAAAAGTCACGCTTGCCGATTCATCGGCGTTCCAGAAGGCGCATGATGACGTAATGAGGCTTCTCCGCGCGTCGCCGGTGGTCATGGGAGATCTTGGACTCGGCGAGTACGGCACGGCCACGCTCGTCGATATCGTCGGCCAGCGCAAGATGGCTCCCACGGAAAATTTCAGGAAGACTTTCTTCCCCGGGGCGAGGTCCTATTCCGGCCCGAGCCTGAAAAAAGAGTTCGGCTTCAAAAAGCACGGATGCATGATCTGCCCGATCCAGTGCAAGAAGCTCACTTCCTGCGGAAGGCCAGTGCCTGAGTACGAGACGCTATCGCATTTCGGGGCCTTGAACGCCAACTCGGATGCTGAGTCCATCGTCAAAGCCAATCTCCTGTGCAACAATTTCGGCATGGACACGATCTCCGCTGCAGCCACGTTTTCTGCATTCGGCGAGGCACGTGGGGAATTCCTGCCTCCTGACGAAATCCTCGATATGTTGCGAAAAACGGCTTATCGGGAAGGAGAAGGCGACCGGCTTGCGGAGGGCTCGAAGCGGCTCTGCGCTTCCCTTGGCAAACCGCAATACTCGATGAGCGTCAAAGGACTTGAGTTGCCAGCCTATGACCCTCGCGGTTCCTATGGCATCGCCCTGGCCTATGCAACCTCGACACGAGGCGGATGCCACCTCCGCGCCTATCCGATCAGCCAGGAGATACTGCGAAAGCCGGTCGCCGTGGACCGCTTTAGCTTCGACGGCAAGGCAAGAATGATCAAGATTGCGGAGGACAACAACGCAGTCGTGGACTCCCTTGCGGTCTGCGCCTTTGCCTTCCTGGGTGCGTCGATAGAAGAGTACGCCCAAATGCTCGCGGCGGCGTCCGGCATACCGTTCACCGGACAAGGGCTTATGAAGATCGGCGAAGAGATCATTCTCGCCGAACGGTTCTATAATAAGGAAAACGGATTCACGAAAGAAGACGACTTCCTGCCTGAGCGCTTCTACGCAGAACCAGGCACGCCGGGCGAGGGTATTCAAGTCCCTCCGATTGACAAGGCCAGGTTCACCGAAGAGCTGGAGAAGTATTACAGGATGAGAAGACCGCTGGCCGAGGAAACATGACAGTGTCCGAGGAATACCGCCGAATTAAGTTGTAGCCTATTTTCTCGAAACACCCACGCCTGAGCCAAGGTAGCTGCGCCCCGCCTCGTTTCCTCGCTTTGTGAGCCATCGTTGTCATCTCCCTATGCCTACCGGTTGTCTGACCGCAGCCCTGCGGATAGTCCCCTCCATGAAGCGGCCAGCGAGGCTGGAAAACCGGCACGACACATGGGAGAAACGGCTTTGGTTGTTCCGGTTCCGCCTATCAATGCCGCCTGCCGGGCAGGTGCGGGATGTGTCCCCGGAGGTGAGAGCATAATATCATTTCCTCAGCAACGAGCCTACCGCCTTCAGGATAAGCACAACCCAGGGCGTTCCGTGGAGAACGAAGTCGAACCAGTCGATCGGCCTGACAAGCTGGCCCTTTACAAGCATCTGGAACTTCTCCCAGATATGCGGAGGGCTGAACGGGGCGAGCCCGAGCGTCAGGCATGCAAGAACGACGAGTCCCCACGGCAGTTTTGATATGAATTCCATGCTGATGTTAACCTCCTGAAACGATTTATCCGGACCATGAACGGTTTTACTATAGCACATGCGAATGAATTTTAGCAAAAGCCGGAACAACGGGCGGAAAAGTTCTTTTCAAATCATGACCGTTTGGGTATACTCGGGGATGAATTCAAACGCAAAATAGTGTAGGACCCTTACGTGCTCATACCAATGGAAATCGATTCCGTGACAGGTCTTTCGGAGCAGGAAGCGGCCGAACGGCTTAGAAGAGAGGGCTATAACGAACTGCCCTCGGCAAAGCAACGCGGTATTTTTACCATCGCCTTCGAGGTCTCGCGCCAGCCCATGTTCCTCCTGCTCGTAGCTTGCGGAGCCATCTACCTCGTCCTCGGTGATCTGCGTGATGCGCTCATGTTGCTCGGCTTTGTGTTCGTAGTGGTCGGGATCACGCTGTTCCAAGAGCGGAAGACCGAGCGTGCGCTGGAAGCGCTCCGCGACCTGTCGAGTCCCCGCGCCCTGGTCATCCGTGATGGCAAGCAAACGCGCATCCCGGGCCGCGAGGTGGTCCGGGAAGATTTCATTGTCCTGAAAGAGGGCGACCGCGTGCCCGCTGATGCGGTCCTTCAGTCATGCATAAACCTTTCCATTGACGAATCGCTGTTGACCGGGGAATCATCGCCCGTACGCAAGATAGCCTGCACAGGCATGCCGGAAATGACCAGACCGGGAGGCGAGGATCTCCCGTTCGTGTACTCGGGGACGCTGGTCGTTAAAGGGCAGGGGATTGCGACGGTGCGGGCCACAGCTGGAAACACAGAGATCGGGAAGATCGGAAGGGTGTTACAGAAAGTGGAATCAGAAGGGACTCCGCTCCAGGGCGAGACGGAAGGGATTGTCCGCAAGGTTGCATTCGCAGGGCTTGTCGCGTGCGCCCTCGTGGTCATTGTCTACGGGTTGACGAGGGAGAACTGGTTGAACGGCTTTCTTGCGGGTATTACGCTCGCCATGGCGCTTCTGCCGGAAGAGTTTCCCGTGGTGCTCACGATCTTCCTCGCTTTAGGCGCGTGGCGGATATCGCAAAAAAGGGTGCTCACCAGGCGCGTCCCGGCTGTCGAGACCTTAGGCTCTGCCACAGTCCTCTGCGTGGACAAGACGGGCACCCTGACGCAAAATCGCATGTCAGTTCACACGATATACGCCAACGGAGAGTTCTACACGGTGGATTTCCAAAAGAAGCCGGACATACCTGAACCCTTTCATGAAGTAGTCGAGTTCAGCATCCTCGCGAGCCAGAAGGACCCTTTCGACCCAATGGAGAAAGCTTTCAAGGATCTCGGCAGCCGCTATCTTGCCAGTACCGAGCATATCCATGACGATTGGACACTGGTGCATGAATACCCTCTGTCGGACAGTCTGATGGCACTGTCCCATGTCTGGAGGTCACCACGGGGAAATGATTACGTCATCGCCGCCAAAGGATCGCCGGAAGCCATTGCCGACCTGTGCCATTTCAGAGAGGTGCAGAAACAGGAGCTTGCGCGATCCATTGTGACCATGGCCAAGACTGGCCTTCGCATACTCGGTGTGGCAAAGTCCTCCTTCACGATCACGGACCTGCCGGGCGAGATGCATGATTTCACCTTCGAGTTCCTCGGGCTCGTGGGGCTTGCTGATCCGGTGCGGCCGGGTGTGGCTGAGGCGGTGAAGGAGTGTTACGCTGCGGGCATCCGGGTGGTGATGATCACGGGAGACTATGCGGGAACGGCTCTTCATATAGCACGAGAGATCGACTTGCATCCTGTGGATCAAGTTATCACCGGGCAGGAGATGGATGGCATGGATGAAAAGGGACTGCAGCGCCGTATCAAGCATGTGAACATTTTCGCGCGGGTCGTGCCAGAACAGAAACTCAGGATTGTGAACGCTCTCAAGGCCGCTGGCGAGGTCGTTGCCATGACCGGCGATGGCGTTAATGATGCGCCAGCGCTCAAGACGGCGCACATCGGCATCGCCATGGGCGGGCGGGGAACGGATGTGGCGCGCGAGGCCTCGGCGCTCGTGCTGCTCGACGACGATTTCGCGTCAATCGTGGGGGCGGTGCGCATGGGCCGGAGGATCTTCGATAATCTCAGGAAGGCCATCGCATACATTTTCGCCGTCCATGTCCCGATCGCGGGGATGTCGCTCCTCCCGGTGCTGTTCAAGTGGCCTCTCGTTCTTCTTCCCGTGCATATCGTGTTTCTCGAGCTGATCATCGACCCCGCGTGTTCCGTGGTGTTCGAAGCCGAGCCCGAGGAGGCGGACGTGATGAACCGCCCGCCGCGCAGGCCGGACGCTCATCTGTTCGGTTCGCGGACCGTGGGGATCAGCCTGCTCCAGGGGCTGAGCGTGCTGATCATCCTTCTCTGCATCTTCGTGATCGCCCTCAAAAGGGGGCAGGGCGAAGAGGAGGCGCGAGCCCTCACCTTCACCACGCTCATAATCGCCAATCTGGGGCTTATCTTCACGAACCGCTCGTGGACTCGAATCGTCCTGGACACATTGCGTTCACCGAACACCGCGCTTTGGTGGGTGACCGGGGGAGCGCTGATCTTTCTCGGGTTGGTTCTGTATGTGCCGTTTCTGCAGAACCTGTTCCGGTTTTCGATCCTTCACCCGGTCGACTTCCTGATCTGCCTTGCTGCTGGAGTGGTGAGTATCCTGTGGTTCGAAGTGCTGAAGTGGTCCAGTTACCGACGTAACCTTGGTGCACTTCGGATACGGTGACATTGAAAGGAAGGCGCAAGCTTTCGGATAACGACCGGTACGCCTGCGGAGGACAATGAGTTTTACCATCACCAAAATCCTGCTATACCTGATATTACCCCCGGCGAGCCTCATTTTTCTCATGGCAGCAGGTCTTCTGGTCACTGCGTTCAAGCGCGTGCTCGGCGTCGTTCTGATCGTTTCCGGATTCCTACTCCTCTATCTTTTCAGCATAGTCCCGGTATCTGATTTCCTGCTTAAAACGCTGGAGAGGAACATTCCTCCCGTCCAAGAACCGCGGGAACAGGCAGATGCGATCGTCGTGCTCGCCGGAGGGGTGAGGGACCTGTCCTGGCTGAGCTTGGGACCGCAGCCGTCAGCGACGTCGATCGAACGGCTCGTTACCGGCGTCAGGCTGTACAGAGAGTTGCATATTCCCCTGGTTATCATTGGCGGGAACGGCGACCCCTTTGAACAGGGAATCAAGGAAGCAGGGGCCATGGGCCGCATAGCCAAAGGCATCGGCGTTCCGGACAATGACATGACGACAGAAAACGCACCCCGGAACACCCTGGAAAGCGCCAGGGCGGCCAGAAAGCTGATAAGAGGGAACCATATAATCCTGGTAACTTCTGCATATCATATGAAACGGTCATCGGCAATGTTCAGAAAACAAGGGTTCGATGTCGTTCCAGCGCCTGCAGGATACCGAAGCGAGCAGCGGGGGATTTCTCTCTATTCCTTGATCCCCCGCGCAGGAAGTCTTGATGATTCCTCGGCGGCGTTATCGGAATTTCTGAGCATCTTCTGGTACACAATCACTGGAGCGATGTAGGCTGTCAGGCTCCTGGATGCGCCTCCATGTTCCTCCCCGCGCCTTGACACCGGGCCATGTTCGGGTATAATTAGTTTAGTATTAAATAATTTAATATTAAAGCAGTTTCGGCATGGGCGGATATGGAAAAGACTCGCTACCGGGGGACGAAGGATGAAGTTCGGGCGCTGAAAACGTACGTAAAGCTGATGCGGGCATCGGAATCGGTATCGGCGCGGATTCATGGACAATTGGCAGCAACAGTGCTTACGGTGAGCCAGTTCGGTGTCATGGAGGCGCTTTATCACCTTGGACCCCTCAGCCAGGGTGAACTGGCCAAAAAGATTTTGAGGAGCAGAGGAAACATAACTATGGTCATCGATAACCTTGAGGAGAGAGGCCTCGTGAAGCGGGAGCGAAACCGGCAAGACCGCCGATTTTATGCGGTACGACTGACCTCCGAAGGGCGCCGTCTGATCGGGAGCATTTTCCCGCGTCACGCAGCCAAGATCGTCGAGGAGATGAAGTCCCTTACCAGATCGGAGCAAGAGGAGCTCTCCCGGCTATGCCGAAAAGTGGGACTGGGGGAGGATAAATGATGCCCCGGTCGTGAAATGATGTCAACCACAGGCCTTACATGAAAGAAAGGAGAAAAGACATGCTTAAGAAATTGTTTCAGACGGAGAACGATTCCGCGACCATGATCCTCAGGATCGTACTCGGGATCGTGTTCTTTCCTCACGGCATGCAGAAGCTGACAACGATGTTTGGGGGTTATGGGTTTACGGGTACGATGGGCTGGTTTACCGGCAATCTCCATGTACCCCCTCTTTTTGCTTTCCTTGCTATCATGGCAGAAGGCGTAGGCTGGATCGGCCTCATATCGGGACTCATGACTCGGGTTGCAGCCTTCGGGCTTATTGTCAACATGGTGGTTGCCGTATACATGCTGCATTGGCAGAACGGCTTCTTCATGAACTGGTTTGGCGCAATGACGAGTGCGGGTAAACCGGTAGGCGAGGGGTTCGAGTACCATCTGCTTGTGATTGCGATCGGCATTGCGCTCATGATCCGGGGCGGCGGGAAATGGTCCATTGACAGGGCCGTTGCGGAAAAGATGAAGTAATGTATGACGAAGTGGGCGCTTTTAATCGGGGGGCCGCCGGAAGGCGGCCTTTATTTTTCCGCGACCCAAGCGCTCGCGGGTCGCAACAACGCCTGCAGACGAATAGGCCAATAAAAGATCGTCGGTCGGCCAGGAGACAGGGTGCATGTTCCGGTTTACTCTAGCCGTTCTCTGCTCTTCGGCCGCTTGTTAGCTTCCAGGACCTTCTTCCTCAAACGAATGGACCGGGGAGTTACTTCCACGAGCTCGTCTTCCTTAATGAACTCCAGCGCCTGCTCCAGCGACAGCAGCCGGGGCGGCACGAGCCGCAGGGCCTCGTCGGCGCCCGAGGCGCGCATGTTCGTCAGCTTCTTTTCCTTGATCACGTTCACGTCGATGTCGTTCTCGCGTGAATTCTCGCCCACGATCATACCTTCATAGACCGAGGTGCCTTCCGTGATGAAAAGCTCGCCGCGCGGCTGGAGATGGAAGAGCGCATAGGTCGTGGACTTTCCCGGACGGTCGGCCACAAGCGCGCCGGTAACGCGTTTAGCGATCGGCCCCTGCCAAGGCTCGTACCCGTCGAAGATGTGGTTCAGGAGGCCGGTACCGCGCGTGTCGGTGAGGAACTCGGACCGGAAGCCGATGAGCCCTCTCGCGGGGATGCGGAATTCAAGCCGCACGCGGCCATGGCCGTTGTTGGCCATCTTGGTCATGCGACCCCTGCGGGTTCCGAGTTTCTGGGTGACTACGCCGATGAACTCCTCGGGGCAGTCTATGACCAGGTTCTCCATGGGTTCGAACGTCTTTCCATCCCGCTGTTTGGTAACGGTCTCGGGCTGGGATACCGACAGTTCATATCCTTCGCGCCGCATCATCTCTATCAGGATAGCAAGCTGGAGCTCACCGCGGCCCAGGACCTTGAAACTGTCAGTGGACTCCTGCGGCTCTACCTTGATCGCCACGTTGTACAGGAGCTCTTTCTCGAGCCGCTCCTTGAGGTGCCGTGAGGTGACGAATTTGCCCTCCTTGCCGGCGAAGGGGGAGTTGTTAATGGAGAACAGCATTGAGATGGTAGGTTCGTCCACAGCGATGCGCGGCAGGGGTTTTGGGTTCTCGGGGTCTGTGATCGTATCACCGATATTCACTCCTTCGATGCCTGCAAGGGCAACGATGTCGCCGACCGTTGCCTTCTCGGTGTCTACGCGCTTCAGTCCTCGGAATTCATAGAGCGAAGTGACCTTGGTCTTCACAATCTCACCACCCTGCTGTATCACGCTGATTGGGTCGGCGATCTTTACCGTTCCGGAAAAGATCTTGCCGATGGCCAGGCGCCCCACATAGTCATTATAGTCGATGTTCATCACCAGAAGCTGGAGCGGCGCGGTCTCGAGGCCCTCGGCCGAAGGTACCGTGTTCACGATCAGATCAAACAGAGGCTGGAGGTCCTTGCCGGCATCTTCCATCTTCAGCTTCGCAATCCCATCGCGGGCATTCGTATACACGATGGGGAATTCAAGCTGGGCGTCAGTTGCATCGAGGTCGATGAAGAGATCATATACTTCGTTCACGACCTCGGTGATCCGCGCGTCGGACCGGTCGATCTTGTTGATGACGAGTATCGGTGGCAGGCCGAGCTCGAGCGCCTTCTTCAGCACGAACCGGGTCTGCGGGAGCGGGCCTTCCGAGGCGTCTACAAGCAGCAGTACGCCGTCCACCATTTTGAGCGTGCGCTCCACCTCGCCGCCGAAGTCAGCGTGGCCGGGGGTATCCACGATGTTGATCTTCACCCCGTTGTATTGAACGGCAGTGTTCTTGGCCATGATCGTGATGCCGCGCTCGCGCTCCAGGTCGATGTTGTCCATGACGCGCTCCTGCACGCGCTCGTTGTCCCGGAAGGTTCCGCTTTGGCGAAGGAGCGTGTCCACGAGTGTGGTCTTGCCATGGTCAACATGGGCGATGATGGCGATGTTGCGCAGGTCTGTTCGTTTTAACATGTGTCCACCCTTGATCTTTTGCCGCAAAGACACCTGAGCGTTGCGTCATTCAGGCTGACCTAGAGCCTTCCCGGCAAAATGCGACAGGTTCCCTAGGGAGCTGGTTTATATACCATGCTGAACCGCTTTTGTCAATTGAATAATGGCTTAACAATGACAGAGATCGCCTGCGGTATAAAAAAATAAGGATGGGAGGTTGAAATAATCGTGAAGCTGTGCAATAATCGCGTTACACTAGAGACTGAACTCGTGGCAGGAGAGGGGACCGATGTATGAAGAAAGCGCATATGACCCGGCAACATGCACTGAGAATGTTCCTCCAGGTTGTTCTTCTCTTTTCCGGGATATTCACGGCGTCTCTTGCCACTGCCGAGGGATTTTATCTGTACGGGGCGGTGGAAAGCTTTGAATGGAGGGAATTCGCCGACAACGGTGCTCGGGCGGTGAACGAATCAGGACCCCTCTTCGGGATCGGTCTCGACTACTCACACGAATTTGAAGACCGGATAATAGTCTCGCCAAAAGGCGAGATTTTTTTCGGGAACGTGGACTATGACGGGCAAACGCAAGCGGGCGAGCCGGTGACGAGCACGGTAGGTTATTTCGGGTTCACCTTTGATGGCGATCTCAGCATGAGATTCAAGGTGACCAAGCGCTTTTTTCTTGAGCCATTCGGAGGTATCGGTCTGCGGTGGTGGCTACGGGACATCAAGGACGGGACGACATCTTCAGGCACTGTTGCATCAGGGTATACCGAGGCATGGACCACGCTCTACGGCCGCCTCGGTGCACGGGGGGGAATCGATGTATCGAAGCAGACGCAGCTGTTCTTTGAAGCGGGCGTAAAACTGCCTTTCTATAACGAGAACACGGCCTATTTGAGCAACGCAGGACTGGGCCCGAATGTCACACTGCACCCTGGCTTACAGGCGTCGTTCTTCGCTGAAGCCGGTACGACGATCGGCAGGATCAGGGCAAGCCTTTTCTACGACAGCCTGCGGTTCAGCAGATCACAGGATGTCGCAAGCGGCGCATATATATACTGGCAGCCACAATCCACGATGGACGCGTACGGCGTGAAAGTCGGTGTGGTCTTTTAAACTGGTTCATCGAGCTTCCCGAATGCCTTCAGGACAACCTCGGAAAGTGCGGGGTGAATGTGCATGCCTTTTGCCACGGTCCAGATATTGCCTTCGGCGGCCATGGCGTTCACCACTTCCTGGATCAGGATGGACGCCTGCGGCCCGATAATGTGATACCCGAGGATCTTCCCGCTCTTCCTGTGCACCACGGCCTTCGCGAATCCCTCTGTCTCCATCATGGCCTCGCCGCGGACCACGTCCGTGTAAAGCGCCTTGCCCACGAGGATCTCATGCTTGCCCATCATTTTCCCGGCCTGTTCTTCCGTCAGACCCACCGATGCGATTTCCGGATATGAGAAGACGGCGTGCGGTACTGTGAGGTAGTTCATGCGCGACTTCTTTCCGTGGGCTGCGTTATGCCAGGCGATCTCTGCCTCATGGTTGGCAGAGTGACGGAACATCTTCTTGCCGATGGCATCACCGAACGCCCAGATGTTTTTCTTCGTCGTCTCCAAGAACTCGTCCACGACAATATAGCCCCGCTCGTCCGTCTCCACACCCGTGTTCCGGACATTCAGCACGTCAGCGTTGGACCTCCTGCCCGCTGCAATCAGGATGGCCTGCGCCGTTAGTTCGATCACCTTCCCGCTGCCTTTCTCCCTCGACGTGACCGTGACGACCCTGCCCGTTTGACGGACTTCGATAACCTCGGCGCCGGTCAGGACCTTCATCCGTCGCGACAAGGCTGTCTTGAGCGAATGGGATATCTCCGGCTCTTCATCAGGCACGAGTCGATCGTTCCGCTGGACGATTGTGACCGTTGCTCCCATGGCCTCGAAGAAATGGGCAAACTCCGCCGCAACATACCCTCCGCCTACGATAACCATGCTCTCGGGCAGATGAGTAAGCCGGAGCGCGTTCTCGTTCGTCAGGTATTCTATGCTCTCTATCCCTTTGACCTGCGGGATATGCGGCCGAGCGCCGCTGACGATGAAGATGGTCTTGCCCTTGATCTCCTGGCCCTGCACTTCTAGCGTATGGTCACCCGTGAAACTTGCCTCGCCGCCGTAGTAGTCGAACTCTTCGGACTTCTCCACGGCCTCCTTCATGCGGTCATGGCTCTTCGCAACCGCCATCCGCATCCGCTCCATGATCCCGCCGAAGTCGATCTCCCTGATCTCGGCCGAGATGCCAAGCTTCTTTGCCTCCCTGATCTCAACGATTCTATCCGCCGGATAGACAATGAGCTTGGTGGGGATTCAGCCGACATTGAGGCAGGTTCCGCCAAGAGGACCCTTGTCCACCAGTGCGACCTTCTTATTGTGGGAGAGGGCGTCCTCGATGAGGTTAGCGCCGCTGCCGGAGCCTATGATGACGACGTCGTATTCCTTCATGGTTCGACTTTCAGAGTTGGGATGTGCAATATTTTTTATTGTATCATGTTTATTGGAAGAGTCAATGTGCGGCTGTCGTGTCGACGATACCCTTTCACGAGCACATCTCCATCGCGGCTACCCCATAATGGGGCAGTCGTCACGGGAAATGGCAATGTCGTGCTTCTCGCCTTGACTTATGAATAGAATATCGTTATATATCAGGCATGACCTGAATAAGCCTATGCATGAACGACAGATAGCAAAATATACCCAAAAGCTCCGCCGGGACCGGACCGCGGTGCCGGATAGTATCCGCTTCTACCGGCTCGATGATGTCGTGATAACAAACCGGAAGGACGAATGGTTGCCGGTATTCACCGAGGTCATGAACGGGCTGGACGTTACGGCGCTGCTGTTCGCGCAACCGACTCTGCCGTTTACTGACCTGCTCGTGCAACGGGCTGACCCGAAAGAGGACAGGCTCGTCCCGAAGGACAGCGAGACAAAGGTCTATCTTCACGACATCCCGTTCATACGAAAGGCAGAATGGGAAAAAGGACCGAGGTCCGGACTCGTAGGCAAGATCGTCGGCTGTTTGAGGGAGCGTAAGGCGGTGATCATCCAGGGCCTCGGTGTGGTCTCATCAGGAAGTGTGACGGTCGAACAGGCATTTATCGGCTTTTCGACGATTTTCCACACGACCTTTGTGAAATATCTGCTCGATCTGTTGACCGACGGGTTCATGCTAGCCGATGAGCGGAGACATTTTGACGGATTCAGGAAGTTCTGGCCGAAACAGCAGGAACTGGCAGGCCTCGAATTTACCCAAGGGCCGATCATGGATCAGGATGCCATTATAAGGGAAATCTGCCGCGTGGGCAGATATACCGTGGAAAAGGGCTATGTGGATTCGTTCTTCGGAAACATCAGCTACTTCGACGGCCGTACGATATTCATCAGCCAGACTGCGTCATCGCTGGATGAGCTTGAAGGCCATATCGACCCTGTCCCGCTGGACGGCTCGTCGACATCCGGCCTATCTGCATCGTCTGAACTGCCTGCGCACCGGGGAATCTATGCCGGTTCGAAATATCACGCTATCCTGCACGGTCATCCCAAGTTCAGCGTCGTCATGTCAATGCATTGCGAGGAACGAAACTGTGAGATCGAGGACTGCAACCGCTTCTGCAACCGGAAGCGGTCTGCCTGCGGCGTGCCGATCGTTGCAGGAGAGACCGGCGCCGGCGGTCTGGCAAAATCCGTTCCTCATGCCCTCAAAGAGTCCGGCGTCTGCATCGTTTACGGCCATGGGATCTTCTCTGCCGGCGAGATTGACTTTCAGGATGCCTTCATGAAGATGGCAAACGTCGAGAACCGCTGCCGGGAAGCCTACTTTGTATTGCTCGAAAATAGGCTCAAATACTGAAGATTGCATCAGAGGCAGGGAGGAGAGGGAATACGCACCGCGGTCGGATTTCGACGAGAGCAATGACATCGGTTGGAAAACAACATGTCTCATATTTCAGGTCTCGTAGAACACTTTCCCTACATCGGTCTTTTTTCCCTCCTTATTCTCGGAGGCGTCGGCTTCCCGCTTCCAGAAGACACGACACTCATCTTGTGCGGATTTTTGATATCAACTGAAGTGGTAAAACCCGTCCCTGCCCTTGCCGTCGTTTATGCGGGATTGATAATTACGGACGTCGGTCTCTACTCTGTCGGAAGGAAGTATGGACGGAAGATCGCGAGTCACAGACGGTTTCGAAAAATTGTTTCCCCGGAGCGGCTCTCGATTCTTGAAGATAACTTTAAGCGAAGGGGAGTGCTGTACATATTGATTGGCAGGCACCTCGCCGGTCTGCGGGCCCAGCTATTCCTTACGGCAGGTGTCATGAGGATGTCTGTAGTAAAATTTATGATAGCCGATGCCGCCTCATCCCTATTCACCATCGCGATCATGGTCGGTGCGGGCTACATAGGAGGCAACAGCCTTCAGGTGGTGAAAAACGACATCAGGAGGATTGAGCACATAGGGATCTTACTGGCCGTAATCCTGCTTGTGATTTTCCTGATTTACGAATACTCCAGGTCAAGGAGGAGATGATGCTGCCGATCCTCGAATTCTTCTCTGGTCACAATTCGAATTTTTTGAATAAATAATATTTCGGGAAATCTATACCCAGCGTAAAGAGCGCTGAGAACCCGAGTACCGCAAGAACCTGAAAGGTGGAGAGGGATGGCACAAATATCCCATGGATGCCCAGCAACGCGAATATGAGGACGGTAGCTGCGCTCAGGATGAGTAGTTCATTGCCCGGGAAAGAGTTCCAGAAGTGCCCTCTCTCCCGTACTATCAGCACCCTGAACTGGCTGTTGAATATGAGGTTAAGCATGACCAGAGTGCGAAGCTTTTCCCATTCCAGATGGAAGTAGTTCCTTCCTGCGAAAATCACCAGCATGCCTTCCACGACAAGGAGCATGCCGGGTATAAGAGATGCCAGCGTTATGTTCTTCACATTCCATGTGTTGGGATTAGTGGTGTGCTTTACGTGGTCGGTGGCCAAGGACATGGTCACGAAATCATTTGCGAACACGAGCAGCGACATGCCCAGCAGGGAGAGAACGATGCCATGGAGCCAGAAGAAACTTACGGTAATCAGGCCGACGAATTCTATGACTTTCGTGACTTTGTTGAGGACCCAGGTGAGCATCCGCTGATAGGTCTGCCTGCTTATGGTGACCGCATGTATTATTACACTTACACCCGGTTCGGTCAAGACCATGCTAGCGGAGGCCTTTGCCACATCGGTCGAATTGCTCACCGCGATCCCCATTTCCGCCTGCTTCAGTGCCGGCGCATCATTGACCCCGTCACCGGTCATTCCCACCATGTGCCCTTCGGTTTGCAGAAGTTTCACGATTCTGTACTTGTCCTCAGGATATATTTCTGCAAATCCATCGTTTCCCTCGATGATTTTCACCTGTTCCTCTTCGCTTAAGCCCGCGATGTCCGCAAGCCTGACAATGTTGCCGCCGATCCCGGACTGACGGGCTATCTCTTTCGCTATGATGATGCTGTCACCGGTGAGCATCAACGGCCTTATGCCCAATTTTCTTGCCTGTTCTATCATGCTTTTTGAGTCCGGCCTCGGCGGATCAGACAGCGGCAGCAATCCTACAAGGTTGAGAGTATCTAAATCATCGCCCTCTGATCGGGCTACTGCAAGCGTCCTGTACCCTTTCCGGGAGAACTCGCTTATTATCCCGTCTGCCTTTCTCATGTTTTCATAATCGATTCCCCGGCACATGGACATGACCACCTGTGCTGCACCTTTAACGGCTTTAAAACGCTGTGCGTCGACACCGATTATTGCCTCGGTCCTCTTGATGGAAGGATTAAAGGGCATATAGGAAATTCGTTTGAATGCGTTAAGATCGCCCGCCACGCTCTTAGCATAGTCAATGACCGCAAGGTCTATGACGTCCATGCCTTCCTCTTGTGATGCCAGGGCGGCTATGGTGATCACATCCTCTTTCTTGTATCCTGAAAATGGCACGCTGTCGGTAACCGAAAGTTTATTCTGTGTTATCGTACCTGTCTTATCAAGACAGAGGACATCTATGGAAGCGGCATCCTCAATTGAATCAAGCCTGGTTACCAACGCGCCACTGTTGGCGAGTTCCATTGCACCTACAGCCTGGACAATAGTCAGCACCGCTGGAAGGGCTACGGGGACCGCGCCCATGAGGAAAATAACTGCTAAGGTCAGGACCGTTATGAGGTGTTCGTGTAAATGCATGACCAGCCCGTAAGATAGAACCAGGATCAGCGCGCCAATCCCGAAGTACATCATGTATTTGACCATCGCCATCATTACCGCTTCTTGGTGGGACTTTGGCTTGGCTATTTTGACCAGCTCCGCGGTTTTACCGAAGTATGTATAGGCGCCTGTGTTGACCACCAGGCATTTCGCTTCCCCCCTCCTCACGACGGCGCTTGAGTAAAGAATGTCCGATCGATGTATTTCCACAGGCAGAGATTCGCCGGTTAACGCCGAGGTGTCGACTGAGAGTTCGCCGCTCACGATCTTGGCATCGGCCGGGGTGATATCCCCAAGCCCGACGACGATGATGTCACCCGGCACAAGCTCTCTGGCTTCTTTCGCCATCCATTTCTCATTTCGTAAGACCTTTGCCTTTATTGCCAGCTTTTCCTTAAGGAGTTCGACCGCTTTCTGGGAGCCCCGGGCGTGAACGTGGCCGATGACGGTGTTCACCGTAAGGAGCACAAAGATTACGAAGCCTTCAAAGTAGTGTTTCAAGAGGAAAGAAAGACCCATTGCCAGTTCCAACAACCATGGCATGGGTCCCCAGTAGCGGAGCACAAATTCGAGGAGGGCGTTCTTCTTTTTCTCCGCAATTTCGTTATACCCCACCGTTTCGAGCCGCATCGTGGCATCGGTCTCCCTGAGCCCTTGGCTTGATGCCTCCAAGGATTGCAAGGCCTCATCCACAGAGATTCTCTTGTATTCAGATGTATTTCGTGGTGTCAAACCCATCATTCGTGCTCCCGACCTCATCGTTCTTCAAATACGCGGTTCCCACGGTTTCACAAACCCCTCCTGTTGCGACTTTGACGGCGCTCAAAAAGTTTCGCGGTAGCCATGCCGTACACGAACCCACCGATGTGAGCCGCATACGCTATGCCCCCGCTGGATGGCCTCTCTATCAGCGTTCCGACCTCGCTAAGTAACTGGATAAGGAACCAGAAACCCACCAAGATCATTGCGGGTATAAAGAAAATTGTGACAAAGAGGCCAAGAAATACGACGGTACGAATCCTGTCGCGGGGAAAAGTTATGAGAAATGCTCCCATCACCGCTGCGACGGCACCGCTTGCTCCTAAGGTGGGGAACAGGGAAGAGGGATTCACTGCGATCTGAACCCCGAATGCAATTATTCCGCCTGACAAGTAAAATAGGAGATAGCGAACCTTCCCCATCATGTCTTCGATCTCCGGTCCGAACGCCCAGAGAAATATCATGTTGCCCATGATATGCAGCCAGCCCCCGTGCAGGAACATGGCCGTAAGGATGGTGATCAGGTTTCTTCCTTCAGCGATCTGGGACGGGATGAGAGACCAGCGGATGACGAATGTCGGCCCATTCAGCAATTCAAACAGAAATATGAACGAATTCACAACGATGATCAGGATAGTGATAAGCGGGAAGCGTGAAGGTCTGCGGTCGATGTCGCTTAACGGAATCATGATCCACCTCGACTTTCCCTTTTTGTGCCCTTTTAGGGAGCTGGTAGGTGAGTAGAACGGGAGGATATGACATCATCCGACAATGTGCCTATGAACCGAGGGACGTGGCCGCGCAAGGCACCTCGCCATATGTTCGTTGCATCACCAAGGCCGAGAAGTGAGTGGCGGCGCATAAAAAACAATGCGCCGCAGCACTTAGACATCCTGAAAGGGTGACGGGAAATTCCTTGCATCTCCACACCATGCGCCTTTCAGCACCTTCAAGCCGATGACGACTCTTTGATGAAGAATACTTCTTTTTCCTCGCACAGGAATGATCCTTTGCGCTCACGACGTCTATAGTGACCGGCGGCAATCCTACGCGGCCCTGGTGGTAGTATTATCGCGCGCAATGCCGAAATCAAACATGTAGATTCTGAAATCGCCCTCCGGAAATGCTTTTTTGAGCCGTTCAACGAATGCGTCATAGACCACTTTTTCATATTGCTGAACGTCGTAATCACTCGTTTTATCAGTCACTCCCTGGAGTTCCGCGTCAAGATAGAAATCCATATCAGGTGATATCCGTAACCGCATACACTGCACCTCCTAGCCCCGCGCTCTCATAGAGAGCGGTGACACTTCTTACTTATATTATACCTCTCGTTCAGCCAGAACCGTGCTGAGAACGCCCTCGACGGCCCTGTGTTACGGTTTCATCGAGATGTAGATGGACGCCCCATCCCGATAGATAAGCAGGAGCGCACTATCCTTTTCGCCTATCTTCGAGACGATCTGCTCATAGTCCCGGATGTTTGTTATCGCCCTCCGGTTCACTTCCAAAATGACGTCGTTGGCCTGCAGGTGCTCCTGCGCGGGACTGTCCTCGCTGATATTGGCGATGATCACTCCGTTCACGTTCTCCGGTATTCCCATCTTGTCCCGCAGTGAGGGCGTGAGTTCCTGGACCGTGATGCCTTTGAGGACGTTATTGTACTCGATCTCTTTCTCGATCTTTTTCTCCTGGAATTCCCCGAGAATGGCTGTCAGCGCCAGTTCTTTCTGGTCTCTAATGATTTTGATCTCAGCTTTGTTCCCCGGCGCCGAGCCCGATACCATATTCCTGAGTGCCGTCGAATCCTCCACCTTCTTCCCGTTGAACTGAATGATGAGATCCCCTCGTTTCAGCCCTGCTTTGTCCGCAGGACTGTCCTTTTCCACGCCGGAAATCAGGGCGCCTTCCGTCTCTTTAATACCGAGGGATTTGGAGAGGTCCGGCGTGAGATTCTGGATGCTCACACCGAGCCAGCCGCGTATGACCTTCCCGTGTTTAATGATGCTTTCCATCACGGACTTGGCCATGTCCGAAGGAATGGCAAAACCGATACCCATATAGCCACCGCTTGTCGAGAAAATGGCGGTATTGATGCCCACGAGTTCGCCATTGGTGTTTACCAGAGCGCCACCCGAGTTCCCCGGGTTGATAGCAGCATCAGTTTGGATAAAATCTTCAAAATCAGCGAGGCCGATGTTCGACCGTCCCACCGCGCTCACGATGCCCATCGTGATGGTCTGGTTCAGGCCGAAAGGGTTACCAATTGCGAGAACGACATCACCCGTCTTGAGCTTTCCTGATTCCCCGATCCTGATGACAGGCAGGTCCTTTGCGTCTATTTTGATGACTGCAAGGTCTGTCCGGGAATCGGTACCGACGATCGTCCCCTTGAACTCCCTTTTATCGTACAGGATCACTTTGATCTCATCTGCCCCTTTCACAACATGGTTGTTCGTCAGAATATAACCGTTTTCCGAGACGATCACCCCGGAACCGAGCGCAGAGGATTTGAATTTCCTTTTTTGTCCACGGTGGTCGAACTGGTCTCCGAAAAAGTATCTAAAGAAGGGATCATTGAAAAAATCACCGTAGGGATGGTTCTCCATGGAGACAGTGGTGGTCGTAGAAATGTTCACGACCGAGGGTCTGGCGATCTCGGCAACCTCTGCCAAGGCATCGCTCAATTTGCCGAGCAGTTTGGCGGATTCTTGTGAAATAACCTTGTCTTTTGCATAAGCGCTACCGGGTTCAGATAAGCCCGAGGTTAGCAGCAATACAAGTATCAATGCAAGGGCTCCCTGCAGGCGCACGGCGTGTTTCGCATGAAATTTCATAGATGCCTCCTTGAAATAAGAAAGTATTAGGCTGTATTGCCCATTATCCCAGCCGTATGTAATTGTTGCTTTATCTGCTATTTGACACCAAATAAGCAGAAAAGATTACCCTTTGCGGAATAGAAACGTACAGCTCAAAAAAAATTATACTGCGGCATCTTGAGACGTTGAGGATGGAGATCTGTTTCTTATACTTTGGTAGTCAGTTCAAGCCGAACGCTGTCGAGGAAGAGGAGAGAGCCTTCAACGCTTCGGAGGCCGAAAATCTCCTTGACCGCTTCGCAGTAGATCTGTATCTGCGGACGGTAGTGGTCTTTCCAGGCTGCACGGGCGGCGTCATTCTCGATAAGAATGGCTTTATAGTCGATCACGAACCCTGTCCCTTCTTTAATTACTAGACGGTCAATGATGCCGCTTATGAGCGCGTGGCCTTTCTTATACAGAAAGGGAAGCTCAGAGTACGCGTTGTCATTGCGCTCGAATATCCATCGGAACTCGTTTTTGTTCAATACTGCCTGGAGAATCGAATTTACATCGGTGATGAACGTTTGCTTCGTCCCCTCAGCCAAGGCCACGAGGTCAGGATATTCCGCAACGATACGATCGAGGTCGTATTCGCCAGTCCTGGTGTGCTCCTCAAGACAACGGTGGAGCACGCTTCCCCGCGTAAGAGGGGAAACCTTGCGGGTCTCGCCTTGGGCGGAGAGGTTCTCTATTGAATCCTCATGCTCCTGCTCGATGAAATCGGTCGCTTTCTTCCATTCAAGAGACTCTGACCTATGCACAGGTAAGAGGTTATCCAAAACGGCCTTTACATCGATATCGTATCCTCGGGTCATTTCCTGACGCGGATACGGCTGGCTGGCCCTTGCTTCCGGCGAGAATACTTGTGCCTGCCAGTCGGGGCAGTCGTATTTCAGAATGTACTGGCCGCCGGCGTCGCCGGTTTTCTGGAACATTGGGATCGCCCGGTGCAGGTAGTCCAGCCAGGTGTTTTGCCTGATCGGCGCCTTGCCGCCGTTCAGTGCCCCTATCATCACCAGGCGGTCGCGGGCGCGCGTCATCGCCACGTAGAGAAGCCGCTGGTGCTCGCGCCGAAGTTCGTCAAACTCCCGCTCCCACAGCTCGTTATAGACCGGGCTTGCGATGTTCCTGATCGCCATGCGAACGTTTCCGTTGTCGTCCTCAATGATCGCGAGCGGGCCGGAAGAGAGTGATTTGGGTTGCTGGTTCATTCCGGGAAGGAACACCACGGGATACTCCAGCCCTTTTGCCTTGTGTACGGTCATGATGCTAACGGATCCTTGGAACCCGGGAAGGTTCATGTCCGCCGTCGCCTCGCGCTGCTCGGTCTGCCGGATGTTCTTGACCCATTCGACAAAGTCCTGGAGCATGGTATAGCCCCGTCGGTCAAATTCACGGGCCGTATCGAGCAGTTTGTCGATATTGAAGACAGCCTGCGGGCTTTTCCTGCCGAAGCGGATGTAGGCGCCGGTATCGCTCACGATTCTGTGTATGAGGCTTGAGAGCGGGACAAGACCCGCGAGATCCATCCAATTGCGCAGAAGGTCCCAGTCATCCGGCCGGCGAGACTTAAGTGCATCGACGATGTCCTTCTCGGCGTGCATGAGGTCGAAGATGTCTTTGTCCGTGAGGCCGAAGAGGGGCGATTTAAGCGCTGAGGCGAGGGCGAGTTTGTCGTCACGGTTCCAGAGGAAGCAGAGGATATTCATCAGTGCCTGTATCTCGTCCTCTTCATAGAATCCGATGCCTCCGACTACGCGATAGGGGATGCCTTCCTTTTGAAGTGCCGCCTCGTACTCCTTGAGTTTTGTCCGGGACTGGATAAGGATGGCGCAGTCTTCGTATCCGGCTTCGCGTTCAATCCACATGCTGACATCATCCCCGCGAATACGGGAATTCTGAAACTTTTCAAAAATTGTGGTCCTGTTCTCAACAAGAACCCTGATTTCCCGTGCCAGTATCTCCGCTTCTGTCTGGACTGATGAATTCTCGTCCAAAGAAGCTGGCAGAAGTTCGATGAGCCGTGCGCTGCCCTTATGGTCTTTGCGCTCTGTTTCAGACAATTTATACGCCTCTCCCCAAAGGGCGGTGAAGACCCTGTTAACGGCATCGATGACCTCGGGCGTTGAGCGGAAGTTTCTGTCGAGCGTGAGGATCTCACGAGATTCCGGAGGGAGGTTCCTTTCCATCTTCTGTTTCACGTTCTCGATCAATCGGTAGTTAGCCTCGCGGAAGCGATAGATGGACTGCTTCTCGTCGCCGACCACGAACAGGGTAGGCGGCATGCCCCGATCCGCTCCCTGGCCTGCAAAGATCTCCTCGGTCAGCTTGTTCAAAATGGCCCACTGGATGTCGCTCGTGTCCTGGAACTCGTCAACCAGGAAGTGAAGGATCTTCCGGTCGAGCCAGTAAAGGATGTCCGGTGATTCCAACCCTTGGAGCAGGCCGTAGGCGAAGATCTCAAGGTCGTCGAAGTCCAGAAGGCCCTCCCTGAGCTTCAATTCCTGGTATTTGTTCTCAGCTCGCTGGAACAACTGGAGGAGGCTTGTTGCTTCGTGCACGGCATGAATGCGTGCATGAAGATCCCGCAGCTGTGCGAGCATATCCCGGATGTCAAGGAAAGCCTGCTCATATTCGGTGCGGTTCTTCCCGATGAAAGCCTTTCTCGTGATGTAGGGGTTCTTCCGGGGCTCTCCGGTGGCAGTGAAGTAGATTAAGGCAAGCGATTCCGAAATCCTGAAAGCGGTATCCGCGTCTTTTGTCTCAACAAGCCGAAAGTGCTCTTTTAGCTTGCACTCCTCATAAAAATCGCTCTGAGCCTCGAGTATTTGTGCCATCTTCTGCAGTGATGAGCGCCACCGCGTGCTGGCGGTCAATGCCTTGATTTCCGACTCCGACTGGTCAATCCCCATGCCCGTGTTGATGGAGCGAGTCAGACCTACCGCTCCGCCTAGATCGATCTCCATGCGCTTGATCCTGCTCCTGATCGAGAGTAGAAACCCGATTGCCGCGGTGAGCTCGTCAACAGTGTAGTCCCTGAGCGCTGTCATGATCTCAGGATGACGGTCTGACTCCTCGAGAGCTTCCTCGATGGCTTTTTGGATCTTGTATGCCCGGTCACGCTCATCAAGAACCTCGAAGTCTGGCGGAAGTCCTGCCTCGAGTGGATAACGCTTAAGCAGGTTCATGCAGAAAGAATGGATCGTCGAGATACGGAGGTCTTGCCTGCCGCGAATGATCTTCTTGAGCATCTCCTCGGGGATGTCGTGCATTACTCGCTCTTTTATCTCAGCCGCGGCCTTGTCCGTGAAGGTGATGGCCACTGCCTGGTCGATATTCAGGCCGCGATTGTCCAGCGCGTCCAGGAGCGCGAGGTAGCGGTTCTTGAGAGCACGGGTCTTGCCGGACCCTGCCGACGCCGAGAGGTGGACGGATTTACCGGTGTCGGAAGCTTTGTTCTGAACATCATTTTTGCCGTTCGTATGGTTCATCTTCGTCATTGGCCCGCCCTCAACCTGTATACGGGCATCCCTACGGTTCTTTTAATTCGCACATCATCGCACTAAGGCAATAGCGACATTTGTTTTCGTCCTGAGGCAGGGAGGCAAAATTGCCGGCCAGGATGCCTTCGGCCGCTTTGCGGGCCTTGTCCATGCTCTGTGCCAAAATCGATTCGAATTCCCGGGCACTCTTCGGGCTTGCCTTGCTTTTTGAAGACGGATGATCATTTCTCACTTCCTTATCATAAAGAACAACGTCGCGCGCATTTGCACCCGTTTTGCCCTGGAGGTCGTAGTAGGCGAGCCCGATGGGTTTTTTCAGCACAGGATCCTTGAGTCTAAAGGCTTGCTCTGCCATGACTGCATAGACCGGGAGCTGGAAGATATCCTGCTCAATGCCCATTTTGGGCAGCGGATACCTGCCGGTCTTGTAGTCCACGATGATGAAATTGCCGCTATCGTCGACGTCAATGCGGTCGATCTTTGCTCCTACTGCGACTTCCGTCCCATCGGAAAGCTTAAGCTTGAAGTTCTCGATCTTCTGCTCGAGATATGCCGGCCTCATACCCTGTTTCCAGAAATCCTCTTCGGCGTCAAGAAACCGCTCCGCCATGACTGTGAGAAACAGCTCTTTCTCTCGCCTGTTACGGAAGGTGTCAGCCTCATGACTGAATGTTCTCTCGGCAAGAGAAACGAGCAGCTTCCGGGCCTCGTCGCGATTCTCATCCGTCACTGGCATTCCCCAGGCACGGTAGAAGTCCCGCAAGATTCCGTGCACCTTGCTGCCGCGGTCGAGAGGCGAAATGTCTTCGGTCACTTCCTCAAGGGGCTCGATTCCGAGGACCTTGGTGATCCAGTAGTCATAAGGACAGTTGAGATATGCGTCCAGTTCCGTGACCCAGAATTCCTTCTTGACCGGGGAGGGGGCGGCGGGGGTCGATTCCGCATGCCTATACGCGATCGCGGATTTGATCCCGGAAAGTCCTTGCATGTCTGCGCTCAGGACTTCTGAAAGTCCCTTGTTGTCTCCGGCTTGGCTAATCGCTTTTGCAAGTTCGGGTATGCTCCTGCTATCCTCGACCCTCAGGCTGAACTGGATGCCTGATGTCTCCGCGATGTCGCGATTCAGCAGACCCGCATCCCGAAGGGGTGTGAGCTCCTCCAAGAAAGGCGATGGCGCCACGGGACTGTCTCCTTCATTCTCCGGATACGTGAGGGTAACTTTCTCGGCGGAAAGTAAAAGGCGGTAGAAGTGATAAGCGGCGGTCAGACGCGCGCGCTCGACCGTACGCATGCCCATTGATTCCAGCGTCTGCTCGGGCAGGAATATGTTTTGAGGGAGGCGCTGGGGGAATTGCCCGTCCACAAGTCCGCCGAGATAGATCTCCTTCCACGGATGGACCACGCTTTCTTCGAGACCCAGTATCTGAACACCGCCTTCGTCCTCAGGCGGCACCTGGAATCGCGCATGCATGAAGGTCTTCTTTACGAGGAAGAGCCATTCGTCAAAGGTATAGGTATATTTGGCGAAGAGCTTCCCTGCTTGAGCAAGTGATGTAATCATCTCGGTTAACTTCTTGTACGCCTGGAGATTGGTGTTCAAGGGGCCCTTTATCAGCGAGACTCGTGCGCCGAGTCCCGACCACGCGATAAGGCTAGAAAGCCGTCCCATCCATAGAGAGAGCGGTGCTGCGTCCTGAGCAGTGAAGGGTTCCAAGGCGGTGAAAAGGGACTTGATCGGCTCTGAGAGGATGTCCTCCCCACGTTCTCCCGGCGTGTGATGTTTCAGCGCAGAAAGCAGTTTATGCCTGCCACCGGTTATTCTTCGGTCGCGCATGATCCTGTCAAGAGCCGGTGAAATTGCAGGGTTCTCGCTGAATTTCAGAAACGGCGAGCTGAAAACCCGTAGAAGCGACGGGCCTGAGTATTCTTCCTGACATGCACGGAGAAGCGAGATTACGGCAGTGGCAACGGCCGAAGTGCTGAGCTGTCTTCCGAGCGCGCGGTTGTAAGGGATGCCGTAGTCAATGAAAATTTCTTCCACGAGGGAGCCGTAATCGTCGAGCGCCGGAAACGCCACGAGGATGGAGTCTGCTTTCGTGCCTCTTTTAAGCGACTTCTTTACGTCCCCGGCGATGAGCGTTACCTCTTCACGCGTATTCTTGGTGGAAAACAGATTGATCTTCTTCATGAATGTCGCGGGCACAGGAGCTTTTCCAGCCGTCTCCGCAAATGATTTGTCCGAGAACAGAGCCGATGCAAGATAGACATCATCGGAGTTTGCCGCCGTGGCGTCCTGCTCCGGCGTTATGCCGACGAGAGAGAGGAAGTCCTTCACGATCCTGAGCGGATGGAATACCCCGGCTTGCTTAAGCAGCTCTGTAGAAGGTGCATCGACGAGGTAGGTGCATTTTCCGGAGGCTGCCACCTTTTGAAGGATCCCTGCTTCGTGCTTACCCGCGCCCTGAATTCCGTCGATGATTATATGCGAATAACGTTTAAGGCATGAGGGGTCAAAGTGGTCGTGAAGATAAGCGCGCATGCCGGCGGGGTCGGTCAGGTTCCCCTCCCGGAGGGCGTTTTCGTATCGCCCGTAGACATCAACGAGCAGCCGCACCTGCGGTTTGTCCGAAAATTCCGTGCCCTGCGTCTTCGTCAAGAGGTCGTTATGACTCGCACCAGCGTCCGAAAGCTGCTCGATCGTCCTCGATAATGCGGCTGAAAGCGAAGGGGCCAACAGGTCAGGGCTCTGGTTGAAGAGGGAACCCGCAGTTAGACGTTCCTTCACGATGCCCTCGAGCAGGATGAGCCTGCTGTTCTCATCAATGAGCCGAGGGCCACCTAGAGGCTCATAGAGCTTCTGAATCAGCTGGTGAAGCGTCTGGATCTCTGGCTGAACGATCGCCACAGCTCCGTATAATCGCTGCACAGCATCAAGAAAGATCCTTCCATATATTCGCTTCAAGCGCGAGGAGGGCAAGAGGATCAGAACATCTCCGTAAATATAAGGCGGAACGGGACGGGATGATACTAGATCGTCCATCATTCGAATTTTTTCTTCCCAACCCGTGTTACCGAATGGCAGAATGAGTGATTTCATCACCTGATCATTATGCCACAAGTAATTATCATTGACAATATGAGGCGCATAGATTATAATTTAAAACGCGCGTTATATGCAGTACTATATTAAAGAAAACAAGTGCACCGGATGCGGAACCTGCCTGGATGTTTGTCCAACCGAGGCAATCAAAATAAGAAATGGGCACGCGGTAATCACAATGGATTGCATTGATTGCGGTTCCTGCCCGCGTGTCTGCCCCGAGGGCGCCATCAAACAGGTGCTTCCCGCAACCGTCCAAAGATCAAAATAGAAGGTTCGAAGGAGGATATGATGGCTGAAGCGGTGACGAGCGCAACATGGGATCAGGAAGTACTGAAAGCGAATGGACTCGTGCTGGTGGACTTCTGGGCGGTATGGTGCGGGCCTTGCAGGATGGTGGCTCCGATCGTAGACGAGATATCGAAAGAATACGAGGGTAAGCTCAAGGTCCTCAAGCTCAACACCGACGAGAACCCCGATGTGGCCGGCAAATACCGCATCATGGGCATCCCGACGCTGATGTTCTTCAAGAACGGCCAGACCATCGATCAGGTTGTGGGCGCCGTGCCCAAGACACAGCTCAAGTCCAAGGTAGACGCGCTTCTCGCTAAATGATCATTAAACGTAACATGCTACCGCATACCTGGGGGTTAGCGTTAGCGTCCTCACGGGAGCGGGCAGCTTTGGTCTTTTACGGTATGTTGTAAGGAGATATGCTCGGATGTTCATAAAGAAAACGGTATTACTGCTTTTCGTGATCGCATTGTTTTTCGGCTGCACAAACAGGAGCGAACGGACCGCCAACGCTGCATCCGATTTCATCCTCCAGGATATGGACGGAAGGAAAGTGAATCTTGCTGATTTCAAGGGCAAGCCGGTGCTTATTGATTTCTGGGCAACTTGGTGTCCGCCATGCCGCGAAGCAATCCCCGCAATCGAGAAGCTGCATAAAACCTACAGCAGCAAAGGACTGGTGGTTCTTGGCATATCGCTGGACCAGGGTGGATGGGATGACGTGAAATCTTTCATAGCGGAATACGGTATTACATATCCTGTTCTCAAGGGCACAGAGGAAGTGGCCGCGCAATACAAAGTGCGAACGATACCCACGCTGATAATCGTTGATAAAGAAGGAAAGATATATAAACGCTATCTCGGATTTGGAGACGATCAACAGCTTGAAAGGGATATAAAGTCGGTTCTGTAAGTTTCCTATGAGGGTTCTCGGTGGACCAGGCAAGCATCCTCGCGGTGCGCCCTTATTTATTTGTTTTTGATTGACAAGCAGGAACGCTGTCGCTATAATTCTTCTCGTAAAGCGGGCGTAGCTCAGCTGGTAGAGTACAAGCTTCCCAAGCTTGGGGTCGCGGGTTCGAGACCCGTCGCCCGCTCCATTTTCCTGTTAATAATCCGAGGGTTTATCTCTCGGATTTTTTGTTTGTCCGAGTCCTGTCCGAGTCCCTGTCCGGGTACATCCACCACGTCGCGGAGTTTTTGAACGTTCAGACTCGCATAGCGCTGCCGCGTTATGTTATCGTCACTATGACCGAGCGCCAAGGATATGTTGTGCAGGGGAACGCCAGCATTAACAGCCTGAGACGCTATTGAATGGCGCGTAGCGTTGTAGAAATTGATATAAGGCACCTCCGCATTCTTGCAGGCCCTCTGCCAAATCTTGCGCAGTCCTGATGCCGTGTACGGTCTTCCTATGGCGTTCAGGAACACATAAGCCTCCGGCAGTTTCCCCTTGAGCACTGAGCGGTCGAACGTCGAGGACAGGGGCAGGCAATAGGGCTTCTTGTTCTTTCTGGGCCGTTCTATCCCGAGAGAAAACGCCCGGCTGATCTGTACGATGCCGGCATCAACGTCAAAGTCCTTAACGTCAAAGTCCTTGACCTTGAGCGCCCGGAGCTCGCCGGGCCGGATCGGGTGATAAATATTAAAATGGAATATCGGCTGGTCCTTCTCTGGCACAGCTGCCAGGATTTTCAATTGCACGTCCTTTGTTGTCCAGGTGATTACGGACTGCGCCGGCGAGATCTGGGGAAACACTGGCACCCGGAGCAAGACATCACGGTCTCTGAGCCAGTGGCAAAAGGTTCTGAGCGCGTCCATGATATTCTCCTTTGTTTTATCACTCCCGGTGAGCGTACCAAAAAAATCCTCGATGTGATAGGTACGGATCTCCCGGCAGTCCATAGGGCCAAAGAAAGGAGTGAACATTTTGATGTAACGCTTGAGTTCGCGGAGGTAAGAGGGCGCCCGGTTGAGAGCGACCTTAGATTCGTACCATTTGGGAAGGAGAACGTGAGCCCGAAATTGCTCTATTTCTTTCGGTTGGTAATCTGCAATGGAAAAGGTTCGGGCATCGATTTCCGATCGAATACGCTCAATGAGCCTGTGAGCCCGTTTGAAGCTATCCAGTTTGTGGCCGTCACGGTCCTGAGCGATGCGATGTTCTTTTCCATGCCAATACAGCCGGATGAAGAAAGATTCCGGTTTAGTCCCGCAATCCGGGCAAAAGATGTCTACTTCCTCGACGATCTTGAACGCACGGCCGCACCTCGAACACTTCTCCCGTGTTCGAACTTTCCCTTTCATACACAATCCCCCAGATGAGGGATTATATGTCTGATTCCTGTCCAAAGTCAAGGCGTCCTCAATTCATCCTCAATTCGTAGCCGATCTACAACCTGGACCTCAGCTATCTATATTCATCATAGACGGCACGACATATCCATTTCATATTTATGTTGCTATCGATAGTAAGGCGCGCCTCGAATGGTCTAACCTGCTCGCCGTATGTAGACCTTTGTCCACTGACCTCCTAATTATCCGCGTGACTCAAATTTTTATAACGTCATGCTTAAGTTGCGCGCCGAAGATTTTGGTCCAAACTGTACCGTCGAGCCCTGCTTGGAGAATGTCCTCTGTAGTTGCGCTGTAGATGGGGAAGGGCAGCTGAATCCCCAGCAGCCGGTCGTTTAATGCGTCAATTTGATTGTTCCGTGCTGTGACGATGAATAAATTTGCGAACCTTAGATGGGGAGCTAAGTAAGACTTATCACACGGGTCTTTGCTGGCGTACAGTATCGTTATGATCGCCTGTGTGCCATTTTTGCGAGTGATGCCTACTTCGATGGGTGTAATTGCTGAGTCTTCTGTCTGCTGATACATCTGAATCCATTTTATTACGTATAGGCCTTTGTTCTCTTCGTCGGACAGTTTTCTGAGGATACGCGCTATGTCCAGTTCAGCCTTGATATTCTGTTTTGGCAACCCAGTGCTAATATACGCGGGTGTTTTCTTGTACTCTTTTTCGAAGATTTCGTTACATAAATTCCTGCCTTTTTTTTCTGTCAAGGCATATAATGTTATTTTGAAGGGATTACCATCTGTATGTAATTCAACGATATCTACCGATTCAATGATTTCACGCAATTCAAGCTTCTTCAACAACTGGCTTTCAGCTTGCCTACTGATATAGGGGTCATCAAACGGGCGAGTTTGCCTACACCCCGATCCACTGATAAGACCTCTGTAGTATTGAGAGTATTCTATCTGAGGATTCTTTTTGAAGCATCGGCGTGTCAAATCCTCATGTGTTATTGGGCCCGACATCATCGTGAGAATTATGCCTGGTGTTCGTGAATATGTATGATTAGTTCGCATAATCAATATCCCTTGCATATAACCGAATGCTAGTGGATCATGGCCTATAGGCTAGCATGACTTGCTGGATTGAACAATACGTTTAATGCCATGATTTTCTGGCAATTTTTTCTGAGATCATCTCTATCGTGTTGGAGAAATGTCTGTAAATATTAAGGATTACGTTTTGAGGACCGTTATTACGGCTTTTAGCATGTAAAAAAAAATTTGTAAGAAGCGGGTTGCAGGCGGATTCTTCGGATATATGTATGCGAGGATAGTCAGCCTTTTCTTTTGGCGAGAAAACTGTTTATGGGACGTACCACCGGGCCTGAAGACGAGACAGATTCGAGACCTTGCGTTTGACGACACTCATTTCTATTTGCAGATGGTGATCATGGTCATCCGGGTGTTCTACAGCTCTTTGATATGGTTTTCGATGTAGGCGCGGTCATGTACGACCATACCACTTCCCCCGTCAGTCGCTCATCTCGCATGCTCGCCGCGATGGCGAGATAGCACCATGTGTACGTAAACAAGTCTCCCTGCCGCTCCTTCCATCTAAGCATGATGAGCCGAAACACCACCTTGCCGTGCTGGATGGCGTGGATCGTCTCGGCAATCTCGCGGTCGGTCACATCGCCCTGCCGGTTCTTGAATGGCCTCCATGAACCCTCCGGAACGGCTTCTATAAAGGCTTTTACCGCCTCATCCTTATCCGCATCCGCCCCCACAACTCACCTCATACAATCGGCATCCAGATAGGCAAGGATGTTCGCCTCGTAATACTCGGCGTTCAGAATAGTTTCCTCGATCCTTTTGCTGTCGGCCGCTTCTCAAATGGCAATGCCTACTAAATCGTACGATATTGTAGCCAAAATCAGCATATATGCATCTAACATAGCGATAAATAAAAGAAATTTGAAGGTGAGGAAGCATGCCGCGGTGGAGTTTATCGATTATTCTGCCATTTGGCAACATGTTGCAAAAGAACCTGAGCAACAATCTGAATATCCATTTCTGCTATTTGGCAACATGTTGCAAAAGAACCTGGGCAACAATCTAATTTCCATTTCTGCCATTTGGCAACATGTTGCAAAAGAACCTGAGCAACAATCTGAATATCCATTTCTGCTATTTGGCAACATGTTGCAAAAGAACCTGAGCAACAACCTGATTATCTATTTCTGCTATTTGGCAACATGTTATTTTATCAATCATGTTCAATCGTTAAAATACGCAAAAAAGTTATAAAAATGCAACGTTTGTCAAGCGAAGTATACTATAAAGCTGATATAAATGATAATGTTTAAACGACCACGTTCTGGATATCGACACTCCCTGCCTTGTTCCCTTTGCCATTTGCCCGAGCGTAGCCGCCTGTCGATGCCTTTGCCGGACGCTGAGCATGCATATATTTTTTTCACTTTGAATACACTTCCTACGCAACCGGAAAATCTCCTTGATACACATCATGAAAAAAAGGTTTCTTTCGTATAAAAGTTGAAAAAGCTGATCAAAGTCAAACGTATGAGATCGTAACATGAGAAAGGCCTTTGAGGTAAAAAGTATTACTGATGAGGCCCAATTAATAGTTCCTGATAGAGATGGTGACTAACTCCGAGCTCTTACCAAAAATGGCCTTTATTTACAATATATTATAGGAACGCTCTAAAATGCATATTCCCCTATAGATCTGTTTTCACGCATAGATACTATAAGAAAAAACGATAATATTTGCATGCCTGCCGGAGTATCCTTCGGCTCGTCTGATCAGGCTTGTCAAGCCGCAGGCCATCGCGAAAGCACTGGAGCCCCGGGGTCACGGGAACCGGATCTCCAGCTTTACAGCAGAGGACGTTATCAAGTTGGCCAAGACATCGGTCGGGATGGTTAGCCCAGAAAAGGAGATGATCCTGCAAGGCAAGATCTCGACGCTGCTACATCTGGAAGGTCGGGGAGATGAGTTGACGGCCATGCTCACCGACTACTGCACCTCCCTGATGGTGGAAGACATAGAAATTGTAATGTCCGTGGAGGGCATCAGCAATATCACAGCGACCACCTTTTTAGCAGAGATGGGGAAAATCGCCACGCCTACGATCTTGTCAGAGCAAACAAAGGGGCAGCCGGCGTAGATGGCCTCACTTTTGAGCGCATAGAGGAGACGGAAGGAGGGGCACAGGAGTATCTTGAGAACTTAGCACAAGAGTTACGAGCCAAGGCGTACAAGCCCATGCCCGTAAGGAGGGTCTATATCCCCAAGGCAGATGGAGGCAAGAGGCCGCTCGGAATACCGACCATCAAAGACAGGATTGTCCAGATGGCGACCAAGCTGGTCATCGAGCCTATCTTCGAGGCTGATTTCCAGGAGAACTCCTATGGATTCAGGCCGAAAAGAAATGCCCATCAAGCCGTGGACGATATAGCTTACCATCTTCGAGCTGGCAGGACACAGGTAATTGATGCTGATATCAGCAAGTACTTTGACAGCATTCCGCATGAGAAGCTTCTCAAGGAAGTCGCCAAGCGCATAATGGATAAGAACATCCTGAGACTCATCAAGATGTGGCTGACGGCGCCGATAGTGGAAGAGGACGAAGAAGGAAAGAAGAAGAACCAGCCCAACGATAAGGGAACGCCTCAGGGGGGAGTTATATCGCCGCTCCTCGCCAATATTTATCTCAACATACTCGACACCCTATGGAAGGAAAAGCGAATACAGGAGGAGTATGGTGCACGGCTCATTAGATATGCCGATGATTTTGTGGTGCTATGCCGAGGGAACACGGAAAGAGTGCGGCAGGGAATTGAAAGAGTCCTTGCGCACGTAGGCCTCAACCTCAACGAGCAGAAGACCAAGATGGTGGAAGCCAGAGAAGAGAGTTTCAATTTTCTGGGATTCACTATAAAGCTCGTGCGCAGTCCGAGGACGGAAGGCGTCTTTCCGCTGATTTCGCCTTCGGAAAAGGCCGTCAATAAAGTCAAGGCATCGATAAGAAGCTACACTGCGAGGGAGTACCTTATCATACCAGTAGAAGATACCATCAGGAACCTCAACAGCGTAGTAAGGGGTTGGACAAATTACTTTTACTATCGGAACTGCGGCAACCAGATTGCGGCGGTCAGAAGCTTTCTTGAGAACCGTGTTAGGAAATATCTCAGGCGGAGATGCTACAAAAGCGGATGGGGCAACAAGGAATACCCTTATCAATACTTGTATAAACAGCTCGGGCTCTACAAGATGCCAACCTCTGCTCCTTGGAGAACAGCACCTGCGAAAGCCACTGGATGAAGATGATTGGAAAGCCGTGTGCGGGAAAACCGCATGCACGGTTTGATGAGGGGGTCTTGAAGATAGGGTATGGTTGGGCTAGTGAGGCACTGCCAGACGAAAGGGGCAGTAACAGATAGGCTTAACCTGAAGCCACTACGTCAGGGCTCTACTCTACACTGTTAGCATTTCATTTATCATAAAAATGCGGCCTCTGTCGACGAGACTTAAGAATTTTTTTGCCTATTAAATTATATGTAACCTTACTTCCATAAAATAGCCCGCACCAATAAGATTATTTTCTTGCAATAATAGCTCGTGTATGCTAATTTTTTGTCCCAAGCAATGTTATTCATTCCCATCTTTTCCTCTTTAACGCTTTGCAGTTTTGCCGAGATAGCATCCGTTGTTTGGCCTCAGCAGTCTCATGACTGCTGCTGAAAGTAGTCTGTAAAGTTTGTGCGTCGCGGAATCAATCATCTGATCAAACTCGTCATCTGAGAGTCCTCCAAATATTCGCCGGTAGCAGTGCATCATGACATTACACTTTTTCATTTACTGAAGTACGTTTTACATGGCACAGGGAAAAAAGATTGAACAGGAGGGAAAATGGGATTTATAAAAGGAAACACGTTGCCGCTTTTAAAAGAACATCAGAAAAGGCCGTTTTCAGGTTCATTGCTGTTTTTGGGCTATCCAGACGTTTACTTCACTCCGGATCAATTTAGAAAAATGTGCCTCAACTTAAAATTAGAGCTTGATAGTTCGGTCAAATTGGACATAACGAATAGGCCTGGATTTAGAAGAAAGGGTTTTATCTCTGCTGATTCACTTTTTAAAAGTTTGGGCTTTAAGGAAGTATCTTCGTTGGATTACTCTCAGTTTGAGGGGGCGTCAATTGCCTTCGACTTGAATGCTCCACAACCACCCTCTGAACTGTTGGATCGATATGATTTCATTATGGATCATGGCACGCTGGAGCATGTTTTCCATCTTCCACATGCATTGAATAATATATTCACCATGCTCCGGGTAGGCGGAAGGGTGTTTATTTCCAGTCCTACTTCAAACTTCGTTGATCATGGCTTTTATATGTTTTCCCCGACATTGTTTTACGACTTCTTTACGGCAAATAAATTTGAAATTAATACAATCCTGGTTGCCCAGTCAAGTCCACAGCAGCAGACAGATCCAAGCTTTTATACAGAATATGAACCGGGATCTTTAAACAATGTTAGCTATGGAGGCCTCAACAATTCTATTTACTACACAATCTGTATTGCTCAGAAAACGGAACAAAGCACTGGACACATAATCCCACAGCAGGGATTATACACCAATGAGGTTTGGACATCGAATAGAAGTTCGCGATATAGACGACTCTTTAAGAAGGTAATAGGAGCTGCGAAAAGAAGTATTCTAGGAACCTCAAAATGAGTTTGTGAGAACTTCACTGAGACGAATAAAAACGCCAAACTTTCGTCCTAGGATGTAGATATAGCTGAGATCTATTTTTAGCAGGTCGCATTGCTAATTTACATACTGGTCTTCCTCCGAAAAAGTGGACACCTGGTTAAGTTTCTTTCAGGGTCTTTTCGTACTGTTCTGGGCTCTTATATCCCAACCCCGAGTGCTTCCTAACTCGGTTGTAGAAAACCTCAACATACTCAAAAATGCTTAACTTAGCTTCTTCCCGCATTCGATACCGTTCACCATAAACCAGCTCTCTTTTTAGCGTGCTGAAAAACGATTCCATATAAGCGTTATCGTAACAATTGCCTTTTCTACTCATGCTCGGTGTTATGCCGTATTTCCTCAGGAGCGCCTGATATCCATAACACGCATACTGCCTGCCGCGATCAGAATGATGGATCAGGCCCTCGGGCGGGTCCTCTCTCGCCGCGGCCTGCTTAAGTGCTGTCGCTGTCAGGCCCTCCGACAGCTGGTTCTTCATCGACAGCCCAATGATCTTTCTGCTCTGTACGCTCATGACCGCCGATACGTAGAGCCAACCTTCATTGATCGGAACATACGTGATGTCAGATGCCCAAAGTGGACCTTTATAGCCGTCCTCGATCAGTAAATTGGCAGCCAATGAATAGTTATGTTTTGAATCTGTGGTAGCCTTCCTGAACCTCTTCTTTACTTCTGCCCGAATCCCGTTATCTTTCATAATCCTGGCGATCCGGTTCTTCCCGCATCGGGCACCTTGCTCTCGAAGTTCTGCCGTTATCCTCGGGCTGCTGTAGACCATTCTGCTCTTCTGATGGATCTCCTGGATGCGCCCCAGAAGCAGATCGTTCTCATTCCAGTGCTTACCCGGCTTTCTGTTCCTCGACGCATAATAACCGCTTCGAGATAATTCCAATACCTTGCACATCTTCATAAGCCGGTAGATCCCACGATGTCGTTCAATGAACAGATGCTTTACCAGCTCCGTTTGGAAAATACGCCCAAGGCTTTTGTTAAAAATGTCCCGCTCTTCTTTCACGTCTTCCAGTTCTTTCCGGAGTCGCCTGATCGCAGCCTCTTCAGGTTTCGTCCCTTTACAAGTAAAAGCCCCATTGCCCTCCATTTCGAACTGCCTTCTCCATTGACGTAACAAATTCGGATGGATATCAAGATTTCGAGCCACCTTTTTCACAGGTATGCCTTTCTCCAGTACATGCTCACAGCATTTCTCGTAAATTCCTGGCTGAACTGACGACGATCTTTCCCATATAGGCCTCCTCCCTCGTTTCTTCACAATCGAGAACCAGGTAATAAAAATTGTCCAAAGCCTGTTCAATAAAGTATCATAGCTACCGCATGGTTCTGTGAACTGGGTCCATATAGATAATAAGCCAATCAGATCTCGCAGAACACTCCTACCGATTGACGAAATAGGTTTTCTTGAAGGAGTGTGCATCAACATTCTATTATTATCTTGGTCTTTAGTAAAATTGAGTTTGATTTGGATAAACAGCTCGAATTGGGTGCTTCAGAAGTCGCAAATCTATACGGCAATAGGATTCTTAATGAGCTTGATCGTATGCTTAGAGAAGCAGAGCAGGTAATAATTAAAGGGTTCAGCTTTCCGTTTGCTGACGCTAACTTATGGCCTAGATCCGTCATGCCATCGCGCGGGCATACTTTGGCTAACCTAGCTCTAAGATGACCTCCGTGAACTCATTAGAGTGTGGGAACATGAAATGGACGATGTCCTCTATGTGTTTCTGGTATCGGCGTGCAAGTCGGCTACTTGGACACGTTGGCTGCATGCTGGACCAGGCTAGTTCTAGGGCATCGTAGTGCGGATGCCGTCTCGATGATTTCAACTAGCGGCCATCCGGGAGCGCGACATCGACGTGGCGAGTTATGGGTCCGTTTCACCGCAGAAGTAGGACATTTGGCAACACTAGTAGGATAAAATTGTCCTACCTCTAAGTTGATAATTCCTAAGTGATTGCCTCATTCGAAATAAATTTGTCAGGATAAAAATGTCAACCTCACCGCCGCAAAGCAAACTCACAAATCCGTTACAAAATCGTTTCTAATTATCCCGAAATCATCGGCAGGCCCCTTGTATTTTCATGACAATTTCTACTGAAAACGATCTGTTCCTCATTAGGCTCCATTAACGGCACAGTGGTTGCAAAAATGAAATATGACTTGTGACGGCCAACGGTTGGATAAAGAAGATTGCACGGGATATCGTCTACTATTCGGCTGAACACCCCGTGCTAGGGATTAAATAGTATATAAGTGAACGCAAGGTAGTCATAACATGCAAAGCAGGCATCCAATTTCTGAGGAGGATACGATGAAGCACAGAATATTGATAGCAACGGTGTTAGGAGTACTACTTCTTCTTAGTGGAATTCTCTATGCGGCAAACGGGGATCTTATGGTAAACGGCAATCTCGGTGTTGGTGTCACGGGCACTCCGGCAGGTAAAGCAGAGGTCAACGGAAATATGGTGGTCGATGGTAATTTAGGCGTGGGCACGCCGACGCCTGCTCAAAAGCTGTCCGTTGCTGGAACTATTCAGTCTACCACTGGTGGCATAATGTACCCTGACGGCACAACACAAACAACCGCTGCACAGCCCTCTACGGCCGGGCAATTAGTCTGGGACTATACAGTAACTGGTTCAGCAGCAACATCTCTGACTTCGCCTACACTTGATGGAAACGCACATGGCGGATACGAACTAGAGGCATATTTTGTTAATGCAGGTAGCGCATCTATACGATTATATGCAAATGGCGATAATGCAAACACAGATTATTATTTTTCCCTGTACGGAGTTGGTGGTGGTTATGGAAATGATGCATACTTTGGCAATTTCGGATCCGGAGGAACTTCTGTAGCAATGAAAGCTTCAATTATTGTAGTAAATAATCATATATTTGGTATCGGAGAATACCTTGTTCCAGACCTCGTTCAGAATACATCGCTTTTTTGGCAAACTAAGACCTCGGTATCTTTTACAAATCTTACAAAGTTGATGTTTTACAGTGTAGGCAATGGTTTTGGTGTTGGTAGCAGAGTGAGATTGTACAGAAGGAAATAAGCAATTGAACTGCACCCTTAGGGTAGTTGAAAACCTTCAGCATCACTACCCGTTGGAAGAAGGTTTGTAGAATATTCACAAAACCACTGCTAAAGAAAGAAGAAGACCCTCGAGCCATCCGCTCATGGACTTGTATTAGATGCCGGGCAATAAAGCCGAGCAATTGGACAAAACGAAAAAAACATGATGAGAAGATACACGTTGACTAGTCATTTCCTGCTCGTGTCTTAATATGAGTATTGTACTGTATCGGCCTGTAAAGACAGCAGTCTAAATCAACCTGTTTTTGACTTTCTTTTTTTCAGTTGGTGTTTTAAGAATTACCAGATGCATTGCAAAACAGAATTGTAGAGTTTATCATTCGGCCTGCATAGTATCGTCATGTGATGCAAATCTTGCAGGCATCAACTAATAATTGCTGATAGCTGCGGGAGAGGGAGGCTAGAGGAGAGGGATAAAACCATCTCTTTTCAGTTGCGTAATGACCTATCATCTGCCTTGCCTTATTTTCTTTAACCTGGGTTGATTAACTGAATTATTATTAGATGATATTGGTTGTCTAACCAAAGCTGTCAAAGGATCGTCTGGCGTTATATATGTCAGTACAATGAAGCAGGGTGACACTTCAACAATCAAAAAGTACAACTCTCTGCCTGGTTCAAAGATCAGAGACAAGTCAATATGACTCAGTAACCTTGGAAAGCACAAGATGAATATTCAAATCATTTTTTTATTGCATACAGTTTCAAAGGGAGGAGAAAATGCGCAGAAAACTGTTTGAGGCCAATAAAGGGCAATCATTGTCATTGCGCTTGATTTATTATCTTTCTCTTTTAATACGGTTAGTTTTTTTTATTATCATATTTTTTAGTTTAGACAGTTATGCAGCAACCAGTAGCGCTCCCATCATAAAAGCTCTCGATCTCTCCGGTACTGGTAATTTGCTGTCAGGGGTGACCGGTGCTTCGCCATCAGGAGCGGATGGATATTCAAGCACCGGCACTGCCACCGGCAAGGTGATGCCTAATAATTTTACTGGTACCTTCGACTACAGTATCCCTATCGAAGTACCTAACGGTCGTCAAGGCATGGAACCCGGTGTTGCGCTTACTTATCGCAGTGGCAACGGCAATGGATGGGTTGGGGTAGGCTGGGATTTAGAGGTAGGAGCCATGGAGCGTAACGCGGCATTTGGGGTCAATTACAATGCAAATGATAATGTTGATTATATTCTCCGTATGTCAGGATCTGTGATAAACCTTGTTCCTGACTCCATAAGCGGGTTATATCACGCAAAATTTGAAGGGAATTTTTTAAGGATTAGACAACTAACCGCATCGGATGGACAGATTTATTGGGAAGTTACAGACAAATCCGGCATGCGATATCTCTATGGCGAGAGCACGACATCTCGGCAGGACTTTGTCGATAATACAAATACAACACGTATCTTCAAGTGGTGTCTTGATTACGTTATAGATGCTAATGGAAACTTTATGCAACTTAATTATTTCAAGGACAGCGGACAGATATATCTCGACGAAATTGATTATACAGGCAACCCTGCGAATAACGCTCCGACGACGAATTATGTAAAGTTCTATCGGGAGAGTCGCACTGATTCGCCGATAGAGTACGCCACAAACTTTGCAGTCACTACAGCTTATCGGCTGAAGTCCATTGATGTGGTTGCAAATGGCCAGTTTCCTAATGGTAACAGAGTACGAGTGTATTCGCTGGCATATTCAACTAGTGGCAACACAGAACGTTCTTTACTCTCGAGCGTACAGCAGTATGGAAAAGATGCATCGGTGAATACTACATCCGGAGTAGTTACACCTGGGCCCGGAGGTGCTCTCCCGGCACTTACGCTAGGCTGGGTTCAGGCGGGCAATAACTGGCAATACTTGAACTGGGGTAGCGGACCCGTACCCGCTAACTACGTAAGCAATGACTGTGTGACTGGAGATTTCAACGGAGATGGTATGACGGATATTGCATGCAATCCTGGTGGTCAGAATTGGTCTGTAGCGTTGTCAACAGGGAGCACCTGGTCGACAACAACCTGGACTGGCCCCGCACCCCTTGACACCCCTGGAGGCGCTATAGCCGATAACTGTGTGACCGGGGATTTCAACGGAGACGGGAAGACGGATATTGCATGCTACACTCAGAACAATGGTATTTGGTCTGTAGCGTTGTCAACAGGAAGCACTTGGACGACAACACCGTGGAGCAACGGCCCAGCGCCCACTATACCAATATACAATGCTTGTGTGACTGGAGATTTCAACGGAGACGGTATGACGGATATTGCATGCTATGTTGGTCCCGGTTATAATGGAACATGGTCTGTAGCGTTGTCAACAGGGAGCACTTGGACGACAACACCGTGGACCGGCGCGGTCCCCTATGCCTACATAGGCAAAAACTGTGTGACTGGGGATTTCAACGGAGATGGAAAGACGGATATTGCGTGCTACACCGGCAGCGGGAGTTCTTGGTCTGTAGCGTTGTCAACAGGGAACAGCTTTTCGACAACGACATGGCCTGGACCCGTTCTCGCTGATACACTTGTAGTCAATCACTGTGTGACCGGGGATTTCAACGGAGATGGAAAGACGGATATTGCATGCTACACCGGCAGCGGGAGTTCTTGGACCGTAGCGTTGTCAACAGGGAGTTCGTGGTCGATAGTAACCTGGGGCGGCCCACAACCATATACGGGCAGTATAGGCAATGAGTGCGTGACTGGGGATTTCAACGGAGACGGCATGACGGATATTGCGTGCGTTTCTGTCGCCCCAAGTTGGAATGTATCGCTGTCAACGGGGAGTAATTTTCAGCCTGCACAGATATGGATCGGCCAGAATTTTGATCCCTTGGGCCAGCTGTGTTTAAAGGGGGATTTCAACGGAGACGGGAAGACAGATATTGCTTGCTACTATACGAACAGCCAATGGAGTGTAGCATTGTCAACACCGATGGGTGATCTCCTCAATTTCATTAAAAATGGAATCGGCGGCACAACAACGATTGCATATACGCCCTCCAGTCAATATCAAAATACTCAATTACCGTTTCCCGTTCAGACAGTCAATTCTGTGATTACGAATGACGGGCTAAATAACACAAATTCAACGACCGGTTACGCCTATTCGGGTGGTTTCTTCCATATAGGTGAACGCGATTTCCGCGGATTTAATGACGTAATGGTTAAAGGCCCAATTGGACCGAATGGCGAGCAAAAAATCGTGGAAACATGGTACCATCAAGGGAATGACATACAAGCGGTCAATAATCCGTATGTCTCTATCGGCTACATGAAAGGAAAGCCCTATCATACACAAGTAAGAGATAGTTCAGGGCACATATATGCAGATACGACAGTGACCTATCTGTCCAACTTGGACACGAATGGCACCTACTTTAATCCGCCAGATACAATCACTTCATTGATCTGTAACGGCGATTCGACGTCAACGTGTGATGGGGTTACCACCGGCCAAGGCACGATGACTAAATACACTTCCACCTCCTATGACAGATACGGTAATGTGATTCAAGAGCAGATATATAGCTCTGTAAGCACAACGACGCCTTACAGGACGACGACGAGGGCATTCACGATCGGAACCGGCAGCACCGACCCCGTCCCATATATCGTTGGCTTGCCCAAGTACGAGACAGTCCTCGATGGGTCGGGCACGGTCGTCTCTCAAACCACATTCTACTATGATGACACATCTGACTGTGCAACTCTGATCAGGTCCCAGAATCAGGTGCCTACCAACGGCAATGTCACCACGATCGTTCGTCTTTTCAAGGAAAAAACTAGCGGAACGGACCCAGAAGTCGACATGTCATATGACCCTTACGGTAACCTAACTTGCTTCCGCGACGCGAGAGGCAATGTATCCCGCATCACTTACGACAGTGGTACGAGTGGAACGAGCACGTATGCAACAGCAAGAATAAACCCCAAGATACAATCAACAGGCATCCAGTCTTCCACCCAAATCCAATATTACGGTGTGAACGGTGTTCCTCTTGATAAAGGGGTTTATGGCCAACTGCAGAGCATAATAGATACCAACAGTCAATCTGTGACTTTCGAATATGACCCCCTCGGGCGCAAAACTCGAGTAACTGACCCTTACACACTTGCCATGCAGAATGGGTCCGTGGCCTATTCTTATAACGATGCCAGCCTCGGGACTGTGGGGCAGCAGCATGTGACGACCACGTCCACAGCGGATTATACGACCGGAGCAACCATATGGAGTGAAGTCTACTTCGATGGCTTTGGAAGAACGATAAAGACGCGCAGTAAGGGTCCAAACAATACGGTGAAAAGAAACGACACAAGCTACGATAACCGGGGGGCGGTCCTGTCATCGTCACTCCTTTATTCGGAAGGGACCGTAACTGTAGTGCCCACTCAGATATTCAAATATGATGCCATTGGCCGGGTTACACAAGTGACGAATCCCGATACTACAATCATGCTAGCATGCTACGCAAACGGGGTGACCGTTGGGTGCGACCCCGATGGCCATAAAAAAAGAGAAGCAAGAGATGTCTTCGGTCGCCTTGTCCAGGTAGATGAATATGCTGCCACATTTACTTCGTGCGATACAGCTGTCGGCACACATGGCCCGTATGATGGGACGACAACATATCAATACGATGTATTGGGCAACCTACGTTTTGTGACTCACCCCGAGGGAAACTACCAAACGGAAATGCGCTATGATTCACTAGGCAGGAAGTATTACATGAGTGATCCTGATATGGGCATCTGGAATTACTCATATGACGCCAACGGCAACTTGGTAACTCAAACAGACGCCAATAAAAAAACAATTCAATTTGGCTATGACGAGTTAAACAGGATCAGCTCGAAAATCTATTCCACGGGGCCAAATGTTAATTTTACGTATGATGTCGCTCCCGACGGTTCTGCTGTCACCTATCCCGTCAACCGTGTTTCTACCATGATCGACGCTTCGGGGACTACAAAGTTCTACTATGATAAGGTTGGCAGGACAACCCAAACGACAAAGATAGTAGACAACGACAGTAAAAAGACATATACTGTGCTGGCGTCCTATGATGCGCTTGGAAGACCCGTAATCCTTACTTATCCTGACACGGAGCAAGTCAGCTATGCATATGATGCCGCTGTCCTTACAGCTGTCACCGGGTCCGTAAGCTACGCGAATTTCGCTAATTATAATGCTAACGGCCAGCCTGGAACCGTCACCTATGGAAACGGCATCACCTCAAGCTACACGTATGATCCGTCCACCTATCGCCTGAAGTCAATTGTCACGGGGAATGCGAGCTCGTCCTTTATTAATCTCACCTATGACTATAATCATGGGGGCACTATCCAAGATATTATCGACCACACCTATGGTGGGACTCGGACTCAATATTTTCCATCGTATGACGGCCTGAACCGCATCCAAGAGGCACAGTTGGCAAATGGCGACGGAAGTTACACTGTGCTTTGGTATAATTATAGTGCCAGCGGAAACATGAGCCTGAAAGAGGGCATTACCTATGACTATACAAACGGTACAACAGGCGGTATGCATGCAGTGAAATCAACCTCAGACGGCAGGACTTATGGTTATGATCCAAATGGCAACATGACATCCGAAACAATCGGATCGACCGCTTATCGAACAATCACCTACAACTATGATAACATGCCGCAATCCATTATTGTAAGCAATGCGACAACCAGTTTCGTGTATGACGGCGCGGGCGTAAGGGTAAAGAAAACCAATTCCACTGGAGACGACATTTACCTCGGTAAACTTTATGAATGCAAAGCCGGTGTGTGTACTAAGTATATCTTTGCTGGAGGCACCCGCATTGCCATGAAGTCGGGAACGAGTGTCTTTTACTATCATCAAGACCACCTTGGCAGCACACTTGCCGTTACGGACAGCATGGGAAATCAGACCACATCCTGTTCTAATCAGCCCGTCCGCATTGCGGGCGCATCACCGCAGTATTTCGCAACGCTCCAGCAGGCATACAATGCGGCATCGAATGGTGCTGTCATCCAGGCTCGGGCTGTGAACTTCAACGAGAACCTCACTTTGAGCAGCGGCATTTCTGTTACGATCAACGGCGGATACGACTGCGGCTATACAAGCCAGATAGCAAACTCCGAGCTTGTGGGCATGCTTACTGATAATTCGGGCTCCGTCAATATTCAAAACTTTGAAATTGTGATAACCGGTTATGTAAAGAATGAAGCAAATGACATCCAGTATCTTCCCTTCGGGGGAACGCGTTCTGATGTTGGCTCCATTTCGGCAACGCATAAGTACACCTCACAGGAGCTTGACGCAGAGACAGGGCTGTATAACTACAACGCCAGATTCTACAATCAAGCGCTTGGAAGGTTCATCATCGCTGATTCGGTCGTCCCTGACCCGGCGAACCCTCAGTCTTTCAATAGATATAGTTATGTATTGAACAATCCACTGATTCATACGGACCCATCGGGTCATCAAGATGATGGTGGTGGCGATATCACTATTGTGTCACCGCCGCCAGATGATACGCTTCCAACATGTAGTGACTTTTGTTCTTGTTTCGGCTGTTTTCCATCTTCGGGAGGCGGGAACGGTGGCAATCCGTCTACTGGTGGCAATCCGTCTACTGGTGGCAATCCGTCTACTGGAGGTAGAGGAGTTCCGAATCTTGCCCCAATTATCAACGGCTACGATAGTTCCGTTCTTGCCAATATGGCATTGAGGAATTTAGTGCTGAGCTATAATACGGAAAATGGTACTGAAAATGGAGGTACAGGAATTGGAAACGGAACACAAAAACTAGTTGGCGATATTGCATGGACAGTAGGTTTGCAGGGTGGTTTTGATTTCTTCAAACTGTTTCACGTGGATCTCAATTTTGGTCGTACAGAATATTGGTTGTATGGACCAACTAAAACTTCCCAGTCATTTTCGTTAGGTGCGATTGGCATTGAAGGCGCTCTGGAACGATCTGCTCTAGGGGAAGCTGAGCGGCCGTCTAGAGATTTATATGGTAACTACATTCCTGGAGTGACTTACAGTGAAGTATTGCAGATTAGGCATGCTGAGTGGGAGACACATGGTGGATTTTTTACTAAACATGGGCTGGGTGCGGAATATGATAAGGATTTTATTGTTACTTTTGATATTAATTTAATTATGGGTCCTGCAGGTTATATCAACGTGTCTGAAATGTTGCGTAGAATAAAGTCAATAAGCATATTCCAGAGATCAGTGATGAATCCTTAAATACGACAACCAGAATAGACAAAAGATTGTTCAGTCAGAATGTCTGTCAGTTGAAAATAGACTGCAACTAAAAGTTTCACAAGTAAACCTCATGTGTTATCATATGAGGTATGAAATGCAAAAAGAAAATCGAAACACGACGAAACTTCTCTCATAAGACACTAGTAGAAATGCGATTGAGCGCTGCATAGCGAAACCATTGAAAGCCCGAAAGTGATCGCGCAGGGCTTGATATCATCGCAGGACAATCAATACTTGGCTTTCGCATTACCATTACGGCGTCAAAGCGGGGTTGAAAATCAAACCGATTCCCAGTGCGCTGATGGCGATGAATGCCAAACAGATGGAGAAGCTTGCGAAAATCGTGCGTGAAAAAACCCGCTGCAATTGTGATTTGAATATCCGATGTGGACGCTTGCTATATTCTGTGAATTAATAGGACGAGAGTTCGGCATTAAGTTGGGTGAAGTTTTGGTAGGTAGGCTGATAAAACGGCTCGGCTTTACCCTGCACCATACTGTATCTGGCCTAGAATCAAAATCCCGTGTGGTGGATCAATGGAGAACTGATAAATACCTTAAGATTGCAGCTCGCGCCAAGCGGGAAGGCGCGCTAATATTTTTTACAGACGAATCGACATCTGTTCAGACTACCACGCTGGCAAAACCTTGGGAATCAGTGGACGAGCCCCGATTGTAAAGGCTACCATGAAGAGTCATTTGCTGAATATGCTTTCTACCGTCAATGCGTTGAGGCAATTTTGTTTATGGCGATCGAACGACGTTTAAACGTGACAGTTTTCGTGAATTTCTTGAACGGTTATTTACCGGCATAGATTAGAAAATGTTATTGATTGAGGATGGACATCCATCCATATAAGGTTAAACCAGTCAAACAATTTATTAATGAGAAGCACAAACGAATTGAATTTATTTCCTTTCACCATGAAATCCGAAGTCGTTCGCTTTATGCGTCAATTGCAAAAGCTACCGGATATCGTCACAGGGTTTTCGTGTGCCTTTATGTGCTTACGTAAAGTTGTGAGGTTTTACTAATGTAGTTCTTAGTAAGACTCTTAACGCTGGCCATAATGCAAAGAACTCTTGACTGCGTTGCCTTATTAAGTTAAGCGATAACGAAATGCAATATCATGATAAGAAGCGTTATGTCAAATATGGTATTCTTTTTCCATCGGAGGTTTTGATGAAAAAAATGGTTGTGGGTTATTTTTTAATTTCGGTAATATTGATATGTTTTGCTCTCCTCATAGCTACGTTGGTTATTCATAAGACTAGAAACTTTACAACTAAAGATATTAGAGAGGGGATTTTAGTAATATCCGCGGTTTTTTCTGCTGTCTCTTTATGGATATGGATGCTTTCAGATTACTACAACAAAGCATATAAATTAAAGCATAAGCGACAATGGGGTTGGTTGCTTTTGTTAGGCAATTGGGTTTCTGCTATTTTTTATTTCCTCATTATTTATAGGTCAAGACTGCTACGGGAAATGAGAACCAAAAAGGAACTAAAAAAGACATAATCAAGTGGAGATAAATATGAACTTATATTCGAAATTGTATCAATTATCGATAGGAATAATTTTTATATTTACATTGGGAGGAGTTGGACAATGTGGTCTGATTTTGTTTAAATCTAAATCAATTAATACTGAAAGTGTTAAGATTGATATCAAGCTTTTTCGTTCTGCAATATTCTTATTCTTTCTTTTTGTCATTCTCGTTTCTATTGGTTGGGGTGAAATATTTATTAAATCGTCTCATATTGGTGTATATTTTCAAATTATCAATAATTTCCTTATAGGTGTGGTTTTTATAATATCTTTAAAAAAATTGTGGAAAGCAATAAAATATGATGCTTAATGGGTGGCACCCACTCTATCGATAGGCAATTACTAGGTATTATTGTAGAAGTTGCAGGTGATATTGCAGAAATTGGGAAAGAAAGCAATTTACAGCAATATAATAATATCAGGGCTCCGTATAAATAATGGTATAATGAAGTCTCTTATACGCAATCGGTAGGTTTTGCCCATTGATAAGATTATTTCTCATGCAAGAATTATCTTGTATGAAGTTTCCTAAAATGCAGGTCGAAAAAATAGTTTGCACGAATCCTAATTATAAAGAAAAAGATCAGATTGTAATTAGACAATGACAATAATATACATATTTCAATCAATATTGAAAACTTTTCAACCTGGGTAGATGCTGCCACTATCGATTTGGATGATAATAAATGAATTTCCTGCTGTAACTTTCTTCGAGCTGTTCTTTCTGTACTTCACAAATCTTGTCCCTCTTGTGAACTGCACCTTTCATTCAGAAACTAGTAGCTCCTGCTTGAAATTCTTAACAGTTTCGACTCTCCGAAAACAAAACTTGTAGCATACCGTCTATATCATATGACCAGTCGGTTCAAGTTCGACCGTGGGAGATCGGCAGTTTAGCCACTCCGAGCGGAACTCTCAGTCCTTTGCAGGTACAGATTGACCTTGCGATGTCACCTAACCGAGGCTTGAGGGATGCACTCCTCAGAATTGACCTCTCCGGACTACGCCAGGCTGGATACCAAATTCCGGAAATTACTCAAGTGGGAAGGAGCTTTGCCATGCCAGGCGGTGGTTATGAAATGCTCTTCCCTTATTCGATTCCACCCGAGTTTATAACGGTGATAAGGCCATGAATATAAATGAATTTCGTAAGCAGATGGTTTCATATTGGCAGGAAGCTGAGAAGAAGCCACTTTTATAAAGGACTCTTATGTGGCACTGGATCGGATGCACGCTATGTATCAGAAGTTTGACGCTGAAGAACGATCTATGGCTAATCAGGTACTGATAGAATGGGCATTGTCCGACAGCGAAAAAGTGCGTTTTGATGCCTTGGTGTTGATCAATGATTTTCATATTGTGTCAGCGATACCAGCTCTACGAGAGCTTGCAATTCGTCTTGAATCAACAAATACGCCGGGGGCCCCATATGAATTAAAAAAAGTGGAACGAATCATTAGGAATCTTGACGAACAGGCAAAGAAGAATCATGCGTGACATAATGATGGCTATTCGACACTCTGGTTTGGATCTCTAGGCTGTTGACCGCAATATGCCTCCCACAGCTGCTTTTTTATAAGTGTCAACCCAATTACTTAAATTGGAATATGGACAAAGTTCTATGAATATTGAGTCTACATTTGTTTGAATCGTGTCAGTTGTCACATGCAGGGCATGCAAATATGAAAGACACTAAATGTAGCTCATTGAATGCAAAAGCAGCGGCCTTCATTTTGCAAGTAGGGAAAAGACTTGCAAGATGGAAAGAGTACAATGCACCTAATCACCACGTGTTATATGGAGTGCCGTCGCGAGCGACCAAAGGGCTTGCGCTGTGCACATCGAAAACCCCGCCCTCGTCGCCTTCAAGCGCCACGGTGATCCAGTCTGCTGAACGAGTAAAGGGATCTATAGGGATTGATCTGAGATAGCTTTTCAACTTGTCCTGTTCGCTGAATAGGTTCGTAAGAGCCGCTGGATATCTTCCAGTATCGGCATAATACTGGTCAATCGCGTCGCGCAACTGAAAGAGGTCTTCCTTGAGTACAGCTTCCTTCGCCCTCGTGATGGCCCACTTCAGATCCGGCTGGGCAATGGCGATAAGAATTCCCATGATCGCGATTACGATCAGGAGTTCAATGAGTGTAAATCCTCGCCGGCACAAAACCACTATTTTTAATTTTCTATTTTGCATTATATTCTGAATTATGTGTTCACCATGTATTGTACTTTGACCCATCGAGCGCTACAGCCTCGCTTTTGGAATAGACGTCAAAAACGTTTCCGCCTCCCCACTGCATTGAGTCGGGAGCATCGGTATACGATCGAAGGCCCCAGTTGTTCGTGATATCCGGCGAAAGTGAGGCGGTCATAGGGTCCTTTGGGATGCGGCGGAGATACCGTTTGATCCGGTTACCCGGGCCGGCCAGTTTGAGCGGTGCCGAAAGCTGCTCGAGCGATTCGGGTAGGTTGTACTCATCAGACTTGCAGTAATCCGATGCCAGCCTCTTTTCTTCACAGTCTTTCCTGAATGCATCGATGGCCATACGAAGGAGCCTGAGGCTTCCCCGTAGTTCCATTTCTTTAGCCCTCTTCACGGTCATCTGCGCAAGCGGCATGGCGGCGGATGCCAGTATCGTCACAATCGCGATGACCACGATTAGCTCTATGAGAGTAAATCCCTTCTGCGTCGCTCTGTAATGTGAGGAATCCGACATTTGGTTATTGAACACGAATTATTGCATTTTTCACATCCGCATTCAGCTGCTCTCTTGCGAAGTTCATCAGTTTGACGCTGCGTATGGCGATATCGCTCATACCGCCAGACTTTCCCTGGAATACGACGGCGCAAAGACTGCCAAGACCGTCTACCCCGCCCACGTTTCCGATTCGGGTCATATAGATGTCCACGAAGCCCGCTCTGATATTGTTCGAAAATAGGAACGATGTCTGCTGCCCGTCTTTTTTTAAGAACGTTCCTTCGCTCGCTGTCTTGAACTCCACCACCTTCGGATCGTAGCTAAGAGTGATGATCGCCCCGTAGAGATTTCGCACGTTTTCTGCCGAGAGTTCGAGCTTACCTTCCTGACCGACTGGCACCAATGCGTCAGCGGGCATTAGTTGCAGAGTTGAGGCCGAAACGGCTAAAAGCGGTGCTGTAGAAACAGATTTCTCCGCTTTTTCAGTTTTTACAGGCTCGCCTACGGCAGGTGCTCCAGGTACTTCTTTGTTTGCCATGGATTCAAGAACCGCAATCTTGCCGGAGTCTTTATCGGCGGGTTTGGAACTCTTCTTCCCCGTTGTCACAAAGAGCGGATGAGTGTCATAGCCTTCTTCCGTACCAGACCAGAAACTCTGGACATCTTTATCAGGAATTTCTACAGGACGCACGATGTTTGGAGTAATGGACATAAGGATGTCCGTCTTGACAGTTTGGTTGTATGTGGATGAGAAAAGTTTACCCAGGACTGGGACATCACCGAGGAGCGGGATCTTGACATGGCTCTTTCTCTCGTCATCCCCGATGAGCCCTCCGATGATCACTGTCTCCCCGTCGCGAAGAATGACCGTCGTGTCAGCATCTCGCGTGCTGAAGGTATATTGTGTTTGACCGTTACCGAACGTCAGGGCATCGCCAAGCTTACTGATCTCGAGCCCCAGTTTAAGGGTCACTGTATTGTTCAGATGGATCGTCGGCTCAGCTGTCACCTTGATGCCAGTATCTTTGTAATCGAAGGTAGACATCACAGTATTGGCCGCGAGTGTGGACTGGACCGTCGACGTCTGGATTGGTATTCGGTCGCCAATGAGGAATTTCGCCTGTTTGTTGTTCATCACGCGCACCCTCGGATTCGCAAGCGTTTTGGCATCAGCGTCCTGCTTGATCAGGTTCAGGACAACGCTCGGGATCGTCAGCACGATGTTATCGCCAGACAAACTCCTGAGTTGTGATAGCAGAATGCCAGAAGTGGAGGTGCCGGGTGTTGTGCCCGTCGGAACGAGAGTTCCCGTGACTGTTAACGACGGGCTAAAATTCCAGCCGTACTGCAAGGTATTGGTACGGTCTATTTCCAGTATCTCAACGTCGAGGGAGACCTCTGCTTCCTTAAGATCGTTTGCAGTGATTATCTTTTCTATAAGTTTGATCTTCTCCGGCGTCTCGCGTACGGTGATGGAATTTTGATTTTCGTTCACAAAGACCTTCTTTATCTCAAGCATGGAGTTAAGAACGTTCACAATTTCCTTCGCCTTGGCGTTGTTGATGTAGAACGTCTTGACCTTGAGGTCTTGGTACTGGTCCATCTTTGCCTTTGTCTTGGGAATGATAATAATGGTGTCGGCACTGACTTGCTTCATGAACAGCTTATTTGCTGATAGAAGCAGGTTCAGAGCCTGCTGGAACGAAACGTCCTTGACGAATATGGTTACAGGCTGGGCCTTTACCTCATCGTCGAACATGATATTGATGCCCGAAAGCTTGGACATGAGCTCAAAAACCTCTTTGATGTTCGTGTTCTTGAAATTCAGGGTTATCGGTTTATCAGAAACAAGCGTGAGCGCATCGTCCGGTTCAGTCTCGGCCTTCATTTTCTGGAATTTGGCAAGCGAGTCCTTGTATTTGACGTTTTCCGGATCGAGTTCCAGGGCGTTATTTAGCTCGTTAATCGCCTCGCTCAGCCTGCCGAGTTCCTCGAATTTAAGAGATGCACGATAATGTTCTTCCGCCTGCCTCAAGTCCAGAACAGACTTGAGCGAACGCTGGATCGCAGCGTTTGATGGATTAAGATAGAGGGCCTGCTGAAGTTCCACTATAGCCTGCTCCAGCTTTCGTTCATCGAGAAAGTTTCGTGCTCGCCTGTAATGCTGTTGGGCGGCCGTCTCTTCGGCCCGGAGCAGAGCGGATCGGTATTCTATGTTATGTGGATCGCGTTTATTGGCGTCCCGGTATTCCCTGACGGCAAGGTCCCAGTCACCGCTTTTAGCATAGCTTTCGCCGCGCCTGAACGCTTGGGAAGCCCCGCAGCCTGTGAGCGTTACAGTCACTATCCCTACAATCAGGAACAGAATTCCCTTTTTCATAATAATCTACCTCACCTCGGACTTTTCGGTGCTTGATCAGGATCGCTGCCGGAGAGGTCTACGCGGGCATCCACATTCGTTGCCGCATCAAGTAGCACTACATAGTCATTTCCTGTTTCTTTCACTATGTAAGAATTGAGTATTCTGTCGCCCTTTTTCACGATATAGAGCTCCCCGTCTTTCGACAGAAAAAGTGAGCTATCCTTTTCAGCAAGATATCCGAGAAAACGGAACTTGCCAAGATCTACCCGCGCTCGCTCCTTCGCGATCTCTTCAGGCGTTTTCTCAGGCACAGGTGGTGGCGGAGGGGGGCCGACCGGCTGTTGTATCACCGGTTTTGGTTTGGGTTTGGGTGCGAAGTCCTCCATCATGAAGATATTTCTAACCACGCCAGGAAATTTTTCATTCCTGCGCTCGATAAATACGGCGAGCGGCCCAGCGCCGGCAGCGGAAGACGCACCGCCCCGAATCGGCGACACAGCAACCGAACCCGGTGGATACATGAGCTGCGCCATTTTTGGCTTATCGGAAGTTGCGACGCGGTAAGCAATCAAGAGCACTAAGGCTGTGACCAGCACGGCCAATAGCTTTTTTTCTTTCTCTGGGTCAAAAGCCATCGGTTTAGCCTACTTTTCATTCTCCTTTGACGTAGGACATGAGCTTCATTTGAAGTTTCACACGTCCTTGGTCCTTACCAAGGTCCATTCCCTCAATGGCAAGGAGGCGGTCTGCGGTTTCGATCTCGTAGATGAACTGTTTGATAGATGGGTAAGTTCCCTCTGCCGGGAATGAGAACGACAGCACGGTTATCCCTTCGCGGCCGGGCCTCGAGATATCATAGTTCACCGAGGCCACGCTCAGACGGAGACGTTTTGCGGTCTGCACGAGATACTTGACAAGCAGAGGAATGTCTTTCTGTGTCGGAATGCTGGCCTTTAGTCCAGCCAATGCTTCTTTCTGTTTTTTGAACATGACCGCCTCGGAATACCGTTTCCGTAGTTCCACGTACCGCCTTTCGCGTTCCTTAAGCTTTTCTGCGCCGGGCATAAGGAAGATAAGGCACACCAGCAGATTCACGAAGAGCAGTGCGCCCACAATCAAGATTGCTGTTCGCAGCCGATTATTTAGCCTGAGCCAGTCCAGCGTCTTTTGTTTCATGATATTTTGCAGTCACAGTAAATGAAATAATCCCATTCTCTACTGATTGATGTACGAGGAGTGCGTCTCTGAACGACACGGATTTTTCCAGCCCCACAATTAGGTTGCGGAGTGCCTCGGGTGACCGCGCTCTGCCCTCGAGAGAGAGGATGGAGTCCTTGGGATTAAACGCCATCCGTTCAAGGGCAGCTCCAGGAGGAAAGACAGCCTCTACGCTTGTGAGAAGCCAAGTCCACGAGAAGCGCCTCGATTCTATAATCCCCGACATTGTGGAGACGTCTTTCAAAAACTGCTCCCTTTCGAGCAGCACGGGTTTTATCGCATTGTCGCGCACGGTAAGTTCCGTCAGCTTTCTGTCAAATGCCGCGGCGCTAGCGTAATTGGAAAAGGCGGCCCGCATCATAACGCTAAGCGCTATCAATAGCACAACACTGCTGGCAACCATGCTCCAAAAGATCTTCGACAGCAGCCGATAATCCCTGCTCGCGAAATTAACCCGCGTGAATGTCGGCCCTTTCGTCACAGTGCGCTCCATGCGCCGAGTGCGGCGGCCATCTCGGGTTTCGCATCAGATTTCGAACCGAGCACAAGAGCAGGCGACAGAATTTCCAATTCAAGGGAGGCTGCATGCAGGAGTCCTTTTACCAGGCCACCTAGCTCGATGCCGTCTATGGTAATGTAAAGATGGCGAACTTCTGAAGGCTTCTGACGGTCCATGTGTACATAGAAGTGGAGCGAGTCCGCCATTTCTCGGAAGAGCCGCTCCCGCACATTGTCAGCGCTGTTCCCTTTGATCTCTTTGAACCGGTAAAATCTCAAACCTTCGCTCTCCACGACGATGGTTGTAAATGAGTCACAGCTTACAAGTGCGAAGGCAAATGAAGGAGTCTTTGCTGCAATATAAGGATAATAGAAATTGAGTGAGTGCAGGGAGGAGAGGCTTATTGTCCAGGGCTCGAGCCCCAACGAAAGAATCAGTTCTTCATACTGCGAAAGTATATCGGTCTTAACTACCGCGGCGAGTAGAAGGAAACCTTTGTCCTGACGCCTGAAAATTTGATAATGGAGCATCGTATCTGAGGTATCGAAAGCTGCTGTCTTATCAAGCCGCCAGCGAACGAGCTGCTCGATAGCAGCACGTTTACCGGGAAGCTGGTCAAACTCTAGAGACTGAACCCGAAATGTACTGTCAGGAAGACTCAACGCTGCCCGCCTGGCGGGCCGAAGCGACGTGGCTCCAAGCAAACGCCGCGCAATCTCTCGGAGTCCATCGCGGTCGCGGATATTGAGTGCGCTGAACCCGAAGCTTACTGTTCCTTCTGGAATTTCAACTGCCTTAGTCAAGAGATTATCCGACTGTGCTCCGGTGCCCATGGATGCCGCTAATCTCAGGACAGCGGGTTTGATCTCCAGTCCCACCCTTGCCTTTCTCAGAAAACGGTATATCATCACCAACATTCTATCAAGATAGAGCGACGGAGTCAATCAGAGGTAATAATTCTTTAGTATTTATGTTTTACAGGATTCCTTATCATTGACTTAAACGGGCAGTATTTGATATTATTTCTTTTATATGCCTCTCTTTTCCTACAAGGCATTGCGGGAAAATGGGATCTCTTTTACCGGCGATGCCATGGCAGCAAGCACCGAGGAACTGCGGCAAAGCCTCGAGAACAAGGGTTATCTTGTCTTGCATCTCGAAAAAAAAAGAGTATGGTTTAAGCGTATTGGCGGCAGCTCGAAAGATTTTCTGCTCTTCAACCAGGAATTCGCCACGCTGATCAAGGCTGGGCTACCCATTCTCCAATCCCTTGAAATTCTATATAAGAGGACGGAAAAACAGAGCTTCCGTGCTGTCCTCGAGAACGTTATTCTTGAGATAAAGAGAGGTAACACGCTCTCCGATGCCATGGCCCTTCATCCAGCTTTCTTCTCCCCGCTCTATACCTCGAACGTGCGGGCAGGTGAGAAGAGTGGAGCACTCGTGGATGTGCTTCGGCGTTTCATCGCATACCAGAAGAAGATGCTCGCCGTGAGGCGAAAGCTTATCATGGCGCTTGCCTACCCGGCCTTTCTCGTCATTGCCCTTATCGCGGTGCTTACGCTTTTCTTTCTCTATATCATCCCGAACTTCGCTCAGATGTATTCCGACCAGACGGGTTCGCTTCCATTTTTGACGGCACTCCTCGTTTCCTTTACCGCTGCGCTCGTGTCGTATGCACCGTTCATCTTCATCGGCATCATCGCGGTCGGGGGCGGGGTGTTTTTGTGGCAGAAAATGGATTCAGGGAGACGGCTATTCGACAGTCTCAGGCTTCGGATTCCGATCTTTAAATCGCTCATTGTCCAGTACATCCTTGCGCAGATCACGCGGACACTCGCTACGGTGCTCCGCGGCGGCATCCCGCTTGTTCAGGCTCTTGATGCCACCTCTGGCGTGATCAGCAACAGCGTTATGGCACAGAAGCTCTCTGAATCGCGGAAGCTCGTGATCGAGGGCGTAAGCCTTGCGGACGCCTTTGATCGCACTCGTATCGCTTCCGAAATGACGGTGCGAATGATCGAGGTTGGGGAATCCTCCGGGGAGCTGCCTCAAATGCTTGAGGATGTGGCCGATTTTTACGACCAGGAACTCGAGAACCGACTCACCGTGCTCACGACTATGGTCGAGCCGGTGCTCATGCTTTCGATGGGACTCGTAATTGCGGTGATCGTCGTGGCGCTCTATCTTCCGATATTCGAAATGGGGTCGAGACTCAAATGATATCCTTCAGAAGAAAACGGTTGGGCGATATCCTCGTTGCCAAAGGGAACCTGACCCAGGCACAGATCATCGATGTCTTGGAAAAGGCCAACGACCGCCAGAAACGGATTGGTGAATTGCTCGAGGCCGAGGGGCTGATCACCGAGGAGATTCTGGCCCAGGCCCTAGCGGATCAGCGCGAGTTGAGGTACCTCAATCTCGCGGGCTTCCGCATCGCTCCCGCGTTTCTTGAAAAAATTCCCGTGGACCTTATGCGCCGCTATCAATTCGTACCAATCGAGGACAGGGGCGATGTGCTCGTCATCGCCATTGCCGACCCCAACAATATCCTTGCGATCGACGAACTCGAGATGATCCTTAAACGGCCCCTTGAAATCGGTGTAAGCGCTCCCTCGGTGATCCAGAGCGTGCTCAGGCAGAGCGGGACTTCGGAGCGTGTGCTCCGGGCTGTTTCAGAGGACTTTAAGTTCCATATCGTCAAGGAAAAGGATGATGGTGAAGAGGTACTCTCCCTTGAGAGCATCGATAAGGACGAGAGCCCCATCATCAAACTCATGCACACGACCCTGTTCGACGCTATCGAGAGGCGCGCTAGCGACATCCATATCAAAACCACAGACAAAAACGTTTGGATCAAATACAGGATCGACGGCGTGGTCTACCCTGCAACCGATCCTATCGACATCAAGTTCCACAGCGCCATCATCTCGCGCATCAAGGTGATGAGTGACTTGGACATTGCCGAACGCCGCGTGCCCCAGGATGGCAGATTCAAGGTCCGAACCACCCACAAGACCATAGACTTTCGCGTCTCTATCCTGCCCAGTGCCTTCGGCGAGGATGTGGTGATCCGTATCCTGGACCGGGAGGCCATCAGCGCGGGAGTGAACGAACTGAGGCTTGACAGCCTCGGCTTCAACGAGACTGACCTGCGCAGGTTTCGCAAGAGCATCCGCGAGCCCTACGGCATGGTCCTCGTCACCGGCCCAACGGGGAGCGGCAAGACCACAACCCTCTACGCCGCCATTACCGAGATTAACACCGGCCAGGACAATATCATTACTATTGAAGACCCGGTGGAATACCAGCTGCACAACGTAGCCCAGATACCGGTTAACGAAAAGAAAGGACTCACCTTCGCCCGAGGGCTCCGTTCAATACTTCGGCACGACCCGGACAAGATAATGGTTGGCGAGATTCGAGACGCCGAGACCGCCCAGATCGCCGTGCAATCAGCGCTCACCGGACACCTCGTCTTTACAACCGTACATGCAAACAACGCCTTCGACGTGCTCGGGCGTTTTCTCAACATGGGCATCGAACCGTATAATTTTATTTCTTCGCTTAACTGTGTCATGGCGCAGCGACTCGTAAGGATTCTGTGCCCGAAGTGCAAGAAGCAAGTTCGGATCTCCGTCGAAGAACTCGAGGACTCAGCTATAGACCCTAAGATTTACAATGACCATCTGTTTTCGGATGCTGTGGGGTGCAAGGAATGCAACTACACCGGCTATCGAGGCAGGAAAGCGATCACGGAATTTCTCGACCTTTCAGACAGGATTAGAGAGATGATCCTCGAGAAACGGCCGTCGTCGGAAATCCGAAAAGCCGCTATCGCTGAAGGCATGACGACACTGCGCCAGTCCGCGGTTGCCAAGGTGCTGGCTGGAGATACAACGGTGAAGGAGATCAACAGAGTAACATTTATCGAATGAAGGTTCGATACTCAAAAAACGCAATACGATGTTCATTCGACACGCGGAACTGTACGCTCAGCGCTCCACATGAGCGTAGTCCTGGTTTCGCCTACATAGCGCTACTCGCTGCCATTGTGATCATAGGCATTTCCCTTGGCGCAGCGGCCAAATACTGGTCGAACATGTCGCTCCGTGATAAGGAACAGGAACTGCTCTATCGCGGTGACCAATATCGGAAAGCCATCGAGCACTATAGCTACGCGGTGCCTGGTCGAACGGAATTTCCGCAAAACCTCGAAGACCTGCTTCAAGACAACAGAAGCGCGGTGCCCAGGCATCATCTACGACGGAAATACAAAGACCCCATCACCGGGGAGGACTTCGTTGAGATCCGCGACCAGGTATCCAGACGAATCATCGGAGTGAACAGCCCGAGCGACAAAGAACCACTCAAAAAGTCAAACTTTCCCAATGACTATAAGGATTTTGAAGGGAAGAAGAAATACAACGAATGGAAGTTTGTATATCTTTCACCGCTAGGCCCGCTTGTGCCCGGACAGTCGATCCCTCAAAGATTTGCCCCCCCACCTTCACGCCAATAAATAGGATGCTGTAACCGGTTCTTTCTTGAGAAGTTAATCATTTTTTTTCGGATTCATATAAGTTCTACATCGGTTGTTGACTCACAATTCATTCCTTTCTTGCCCATGAGGTCAGTTGTTGAAGCTTCCAGTGAGCTATACTTTTCTTCAATAATTCTGTACCAAAGACATGAATAAATTTTACTACAGTTAAAAACATAAGTCGCCTGAAAATTCACGATACTGTCCACAATATATCCTTGCATATCGTAACTGATTTTTTCTGAGAATGTATCATCAGGAAAGCAAAGTCTAATACTTCTCGCCTACCCTAGAAATACCCCTTCTATTCCTTGACAAAATGATATCTCTTTGCTAAAATTTAAAGTCAAAAAACGATAAGTAACCTATTTTCGTCCTGCCTTAAATTTCTTTTTTTTCAAGTAAACATACTACAGCAGTTTGATATCTAATGTAGCTGAGGTGTCCTTTCACTTTTGATTTCAGTTTTGAATTATTGTCTTTAACCTGCATGTTTTTAATACGTAATTTTTATTATAATTTTCTTCGTGATTAGAGGAACGCAAACATGTCTACGGAGATAGATAAGGAATATGATCTTATTGGTAATCCTTTATGTTTTTTTATTATTCATTTTTGTCAAAATGAACAGTTACGCATCTACCAGTGGCAGCAATCCGCAAACCGTCAGTAATCAAGCTGTGAAATCGCAGCCGCGCCAAGTGGAGGTGACAGCGGCGACGGTGGAACAGACAAATACCCATATAAGCAAATATTGTTTGGACGATATCGCCCAACCTACCCAAACGGGTAGTTGCGCATTAAAAAAATATGCAGGAGGATAAAATGGGCGCAAAACCGTAAGAGACGTAGGAAGGGGAAAAATACCAGGAGGTTCATTAGTGAAGAGACTCCGAGAAGTTACAATCATTGACTGCAGCCCTACACAATTCGACCTGAGCCACACCCTCAGGAATATTCTTCCGCATTCATCGGGCGTGGACGTTACCTATAAACAGCACTCACTATCCATGACTAACTGCATTCCTAGACAGACGACATGCGTTGAAGTCGGCTTGTTCGGTGATGCAGACCTGGCATTTCTCGTTTAGAGCGCAGAGAAGCGCATCATGTCGATGCCATTGTAACTTCGTGCAAGGAATCTTTATCGGGTGTGCCGATTATTATCGCAATGATGAAGAAGGTGAACCTGCAGAGATTCTCAATTGCTTCAAGCTTGGAGTATCAGGTTATATCTGTGCTCCGCTTCGAGCAGTTGACATTCTTCCCAGGATATGGCGGCCGTTGCAACACACCGAACAGTGTACGATACCGACCTTCGTGCTCAGGAGACTGAATGGTTTGAAACCATTGATTGGCGATAGCCCATACTTCCGCGAGGTTATCAATACTGTTTCCATTGTAGCCCGTAGCGATGTGAGTGTGCATCTCTCCGGCGAGACAGGGACCGGCAAAGAACTCTGTGCCCGCGCGATCCATTATCTCAGTCTTCGAGTTGGCAGGCCGTTCATACCAGTTAACTGTGGCGCCATTCCGGCTGACCTGGTGGAAAACGAACTGTTCGGCCATGTCAAGGGTGCGTTTACAGGGGCCGTTTCGACAAGCGATGGCCTGCTCGCCGAATCAGACAGCGGAACAATCTTCTTCGATGAGATTGATTGCCTGCCTCTTTCATCCCAGGTAAAACTATTGCGCTTTCTTCAGGAAAAGGAGTACCGTCAGATCGGCTCGTCAAAAATTCGAAAGGCTGATATACGCGTCATTGCCGCGACTAATGTTGACTTGGACAAGGCCGTCAGGAAAGGAGCGTTTCGCCAGGATCTTTACTACCGACTGAACATTGTTCACCTCGTTATGCCTCCGCTCCGTGAGCGTAGAGGAGATATTCCTCTTCTCGCCAAGCACTTTCTTTCGGGATTAGCGGGAGAACCCCAGTGCAAAGCTACGAAATTCACACCTGAGGCGCTCTTGAAGCTTTCTCAGTATGATTGGCCAGGTAACGTAAGGGAACTTGAGAACGTGGTAAGGCGGGCAGTCCTATTCTCAAAGGGGAAAATGATCCGACCGGACGAGATAGAGCTACCAGTAGAGGAACACGCAATCCAGCCAGAACCATTCCGGGTAAAAAAGGCGAGACTGATTGCGGAGTTCGAAAAAAACTATATGCATGATATCCTCCAGATACACGAGGGGAATATCACCAGAGCAGCTAGGGCGGCAGGGAAGAATCGTCGCGCCTTCTGGGAACTCATCCGCAGGCACAACATAGACATGCAGAAGTATAAGCCTCTCTCGCCACGAAACTAGGATATTTGAAGCATCGGCAGGATAAATTGTCCTACGTCCAACTTGCTCATTTCTAAATGATTGACTGCCCTCAAAACAATTGTGTCAGGATAAGAAAGAAGGTGTTCCTGCATTATATACTTCAATCGGTAATTCACATTTTCCAAGTGGGTTGCGGTTGCGTGTTAGTAGGTGATATCAATAACGATGCCCTTGCCTGGGAATATCAATTTTCGTCAGAAACATTGATCGTTAACAGGAATGGAAACTCGCGAACTTCAGGAAATAGTCATTATTCTATTAGGTTAAAATTTTAAAAGATTCGTAGGTGAAAGCTGCGGCAATAAAGCGTGGCTTTCATTCGTCTTTTCGTCGGCTTGCTAGATATATATTTTGGGATTAATTGCATACACCAAATCCGCTGTGTTTACGACATCCGCATGTACATTATTCGTGGGCCAGATATATCTATGATTCATAAGCACGTTCATACCATGAATGGTATGGGATGCATTTTTAAAGGCTTTATTCGAGAAAATATCATTTAAAGTGATGTTTTTTTGCTTGTGCAGGCGCAGATATTCCAATATTAACTTGGCGATTTCGATATACGGCTGTTCTTCCCAATAAGAATAAACGGCAAGCGAATGATCCTTGAAATATCCACCTATCTTTTCTGCAGCTGTCATTGTGTTAGCAGAAATAGGTTCGACGTATCCTCTGCTTCCTCTCTCACCAAAATGGAGCAATGCGGCTATTCTGGCGATGGCTCCTGGCAGTTTTGAGCCCCATTTACCTATATGTTCCATTTCACCCCCTGGTCTCATTGCCTTTTCATGATAGTTGTAAGCGTTGTCCCAAACTGCCTGCGCATCACCTGTTAAAGTAAGATTCGTACCGGGAGGTATGCCATCTAGCCCAGTAATGCTATCTTGGTGTCGAATCAGTATATGTTCCGATATAGGGCGAGTCTGGCGCTCGCGATAACCTATGCGTGATGGATGAACTGAATAAAGAATACGTGCCATTAAGCCGCGCTCATGAAGATCTTCATTTTTACCTAATTTGCGTAGAACATCTAATTGAACCGATAAACAGATGGTTAATGATGGTGAGTACATGGTAAGATCTTGACGTCCGATGCGGTTGCAACGCCAGAAATCTCCTGCATGACCCTTTAAAAGAATGTCAATATTGTCAGAATATCGGCCGCTAGCTATTTTTTCAAGTAAACCACCCTCAGCACTTATTATGCTGGCTCTTTCGTTATGTTCTGCCATGACCTGCGATAAGGCCTCAGGTGTGGCGTCATCAAGTACGCATATACGCGATGCAACTTTTCTAATGTGGAGTGGAGCAGCCAATATCTTAGCAACGCTCGTCTTGCGATTCCCGGAATCGTAAACTTGGACGAGATATAGGGTCGCAGGCTCACGATGCGTAGTTAGATCAACTTCAACCCTACCGCATGTCTGGCTTGATAATATACCTAAGTAATTTGAAGCAACAAATCCGGGATCAACTTGACATACTTCTGATACGTCCTCGACAATCTCGCGTCCAACAGTCGGGAGAGCATCCGTAGGAAATGATTGTTGCGGCGAAGGCTGACCTAAGGGTCTAGGGTCCATCCACCTTTCTTCTCCCATTGACATTGGGCTATTAGCCACAATGTCAAATGGATGTACCTTGTACATTGCTATTCTCCTTGTGGACGAATGTCATTGAGAATATTCTCCCTGATTGATTCGTTCACATACCTGTTCATCGTTGCCCCATTGCTGAGGTATCCTTCTTGGGTAGAATATCATGATTGAATGACCTTGAAAATCGGATTAATGGGTACAAAGCGAGGTATTTATTTCTGTCGAATTTGGGTTTGATATTTTGGATTACCAGACTGATATGATGCAAACGACAATACCACAGCAGATATGCAATCCCTGTATCTGGAATATTCGAAGTGCATTACGTGTTCCGAATACAAAAAAGAATCCCTGGCACTATGTGGTTTGTAAACACATCACATAGAACATTTAAAGGATTGGAACCGAAGACAATTTGTCCGAGTCTTGCCCGATGAATTTATGCAACACCTGTATTGTCTTGACATTGCTATCTGCTTGTTTTATCATCCTTCTTCACGGGGTCGGGGTTCCCGTTTTGGTATGGTGCGTCGGGTTCGAGACCCGTCGCCCGCTCCATTTTTCCCAATACGCTCAAGCCGCTTACATTCTGAAAATCCGCTCCATAAAGAATATATGAAGGAATACCCATCGCATCATGCAGTTTCTGCGCGTTCAATCCTGCACGGCGGCCGTTGATCGCAAGATCACCATCATGTCAAATCATTGCAAGTGGTTATGATGTCGGCGTTGGTTCGGCGTGGTTCGTTCGCGACGCTCGGTCTGAGCGACAATGGTAATCCATACTATTACCGCATCTCGTCGAACGCAAAGTTGGGGTCGTTCACAGAGGCCTTGTCACGGCTGCCTTCAGCCTCCGTAGCCTTACAGCATCCCCCGGGGTGAACACGCCGATTGATCCAGACAAACCCGATGGTGCGATCTCTTCGGTCGGAATTTCGAGTGCATGACAGATATAGGAGCGGATTCTTATGGATAAAGATTACAGATTCTTGAAGAGGCAGAGTTTTGCGTACTGGCTTATTCCGCTCCTTGTGGGGATGCTCATTGGCGCCCTCCTGCACAGTTACGTTCTTCCCGATCCTTCTCCATCGGCGGACATCACCCCGGAAGCGGCGTCCAACTTTAAATTGATTGCTGAAGCGTGGAACGCTATTGAGCAGCAGTATGTCGACCGCTCCGCCGTCAAGCCTCGAGTCATGACGTATGGCGCGATCAGCGGGATGGTGGATTCACTTGGCGACACCGGTCATAGCGTTTTTCTGACACCGGAAATGATGCAGGCCGAGCGTACCATGGAACGGGGTGAATTTGCCGGCATAGGCGCAGAACTCAGGATGAAAAATAAGCAGGCGGTCATCGTTGCACCGATGGACGGCACGCCGGCTCAGAGAGCCGGAATTCGTCCCGGTGACGTCATCGTCGCAGTCGATGGCAGAAGTATAGCGGGTTTGCAGTTGCCGGAGATCGTCGGCAAAATTATCGGACCCGCAGGCACGCAGGTGTTGCTGACGCTGAAGGATCCGTCTTCCGGACAGGAGAGGACAATCCAGATCACCCGTGCGAATATTCGGATCCGGAGCGTCACCTGGAGCAAGCTGCCGGGCACTGACCTTGTTCATATACGGATTGCGCTTTTCAGCGAGGGGACTTCAGGCGCACTGGAGAAAGCGCTTTCCGAAATCGACCGGAGTGGGGCCAAAGGACTGGTCCTCGATCTCAGAAACGATCCTGGCGGGCTTCTGGAGATGGCTGTGGGAGTTGCAAGTCAATTTCTGAAGGGAGGGGACGTGCTGGAGGAAAAGAATGCCAAAGGAGAGATTCGACCCGTGCCTGCCAACGCCGATGTCAGGAAAAATGCTCTTCCGCTTGCCGTCCTCGTAAATTCCGGGACTGCCAGTGCTGCCGAGATCGTCGCGGGCGCGCTTCAGGATTCCGGACGCGCTCTCCTCGTGGGCGAAAACACCTTCGGTACGGGCACTGTTTTGAAAACTACTCCGCTCTCTGATGGATCGGCCCTGCAGCTTGCCATCCTGGAATGGCTGACCCCGAAGGGCCGCACGATCTGGCATAAAGGCATCGAACCCGATATCACAGTAGCGCTTCCGGAAGAAGCCGAGCTGCTGATACCGGAGACGGAAAAGGGAATGACAGCAGCAGAACTGCACGTCAGCGGCGACCGTCAGCTGCTCCACGCGATTGGCATGCTGCGGGGCGGGGCGCCGTCACCCTGAATACGTCTCTTTTCCAACGGCATCTTCAGGCGAAAAAGCGAATAGGCAAATGCAGATTCACGCGGTACACATAACAGTTTGTAAGGTCGTGAACCTCCGACGACTGTCCCCTCGAGAGGCGCAGGGTCTGACTCGAATCTCTTGCTTTCAGGCCCGAAGAGGTTGTCAAGGTCGTATCGTGAGATAAGCCGAGCCGCTCAATAGGAGCACAGCGTCATTTTTGCCGATCTTTGATACGATGTCCTCATTCTCCTGGACGCTCTGTATCGGTTTGCGGTCCACTTCCTCGATCACATCGTTTGACTGGAGCAATCCCTGAGTCGGTCTGGCCGCGACGATATCGGTGACGACAACGCCGGCCATATCGTATTCTGTCTTCTTTACTATCCTTTTTTCTCTAAGAATGATGTCAGAGGCGTTTTCGTCTATGCATATTCCCTGTGTCGCGAATATCCAACTTAAGTTACATCAACAGCGAGGGCTTCTTGACTGCAGTCTCCGTCGGAGATAGGATTGGAGTAAAAGGAGGGTGTATGGACATGTTCATGAGAAGAGTATCACCATTTCTTATAGGAGTGTTCCTCATGTCGGCATCCTGGGGCGCGGAGACAAAAGACGTATACAAAGCATCAATCGACAGCAGCGGCACGCAGAAGATCGAGATGCTTGGCGGGAGCTACTATTACAAACCCGGAGATATCATCGTGAAAGTAAATGTCCCCGTTGAGATCACGATTAAGAAAGAACCGGGAGCAGCGCCACACAATATCGTCCTTCATGTCCCGGAAGCCGGGATCGACTTCAAGGTCGAACTCAGTACGGATCCGAAAATCATCAAGTTCACGCCAACGAGGGTCGGGAAGTATCCTTTTTACTGCGACCATCGGTTTCTATTCTGGTCACACAGGGCAAAAGGCATGGAGGGAGTACTGGAGGTCGTAGAGTAGTTAGCGTTTGAATGTTGCATACCTATTTCTTCTTTCTTCCAAAGCGGTCGGAAGATGATCATGAGAATTCGCTGCGCGCAGAATGCCTAATCTGGCGAATAATAAGCAGGAGAGTTGATCGTTGTGAATGTACGTCAGAATCCCCTGTAGCGCTTGGGTTTGCGATATCGACTGTTGCGAGGAGCCCTTTACCGGCGGGAGAGATGGGCGTGGGGACCAAATCTCACCGCCTTGTGGGAACAGATAGCCATCCATGCTTGAGTTACTCGGCTCACCGTAATATCGGATGCCCATTGACATCTCAACGACACGCCATGATTTTTATCAGCCCGATAAAAAAAGGAGGGGCTTATGGGTAGAAAACTCGCGCTCGCAGCAGTTGTTGTCCTTCTCGTGTACGCGCCTTTGGCCGTTGATGCGTGGTCCGAGGACCTCGTTGTCGACACACAGTTCCTTGCAGACAAAATAGGCAGACCGGACTGGGTCATCCTGGATACGCGGACACCCGAGGAATTCCTGGAAGGTCATATCCAGGGTGCCATCAATCTGGGGAAGAGGGCGGACAAGGCGCTGCGAGATCCTACCCACCGCTCGTATACTATCGTTCCGGCCATCGAGAAAACTCTCGGCGAAGCAGGCATCGGCAGTGACGCCCATATCATCCTTTACGGCACAGCAATCGACGTGTACTATAATACGGTTCCTTTCTGGGTCCTCGAATATCTGGGGTGCAACAGCCCTTCGCTCAAGTGCACGGTCCATTATTACGACGGAGGCATAGAGAGATGGGAATCGGAGGGCGGAAAACTTGATCAAACGGATACCAAACTTCCCGCCTCTCAGTTCACAGCTCGTGTCGTCTCGTCGCGGTTGGCAACCACCGCTGAGGTGCTCGAGGTCGTAAAAAAAAGGAAGAAGGCGGTTGTAATCGACGCAAGGACAGAGGCCGAATACAGCGGATCTGACATCCGGGCGCTCCGGGGAGGGCATATCCCGGGCGCTATCAATATCAAAGTTCAGAAAAACTACAGCGCCGACACATACCGGATGCTGCCGCTGTCCGAGCTTGAAGCTCTATACAAGAGTATCAGTCGGTCGTCCAGAATCATATCGCACTGCCAGACCGGCACGCGGTCAACGTTTACGTACATCGTCCTCCGCCTTCTGGGCTATAAGAATGTAGCCAATTATGATGATTCGTGGATAGTCTACGGAAGTAATGTTACCCTGCCCGTAGAGAGCGAACAATGGTATGACTTTTTTGAAATGAACAGGACATTGAAAGAGCTGAAAGAAGAGATGAAACAGATACAATAGGTTGACGGCGAATGATTACATAATAGGGAAACCGGTGACGACGTACAACACTGTTCTCGCTTGATCCTCACGCCAAGCGCTCACGGGGAAATTATGGCAGCTTAGCTTGCCGTTCTAAACGTTCTGAATGCATTTCAGTGTGTGAAGATTTCTTTGCTCCGATAAGGCGATTCATTCGTGCAATGATCGGATATTGCCCTGAGCTTCCTTGTCTGTGACGCGTGGACCTGCCTGTGTGGTGACAGCCTTCGATTCTTTGTCCAAGAGGTCTCTTGCCCTTTTATTATCCGGCTCAATCCGGAGCACTTCCCGGTACGCTTCCATTGCCTCGTTTCGCCTGCCAATCTCTTCGAGCACCTTGCCTAGAACAATGCGGCGATCGGTGTTGTTGGGCTCGATACGAAGAGACTCACTGTAGTAGCGCACGGCTTCCTGCCGTTCACCCTTCCGATAATGGGCGACACCGAGATTAAAATATGGATCGGCGTAGGTAGGATTCAGGCGTATTGATCTCTCCAGGTGGGATATTGCCTCATCGTACCTTCCTTCGATGCCGAGCAGGGCCCCCAACGAGTTTTGGGCAACCCAGTTGTCCTCGTCTACGTCCACTGCGTGACGATAGAGGTTTATTTCATTCTTCCAGTATCCCAGCTGGGCCCATGTAGCCGCTGAGAGCGCCAGAATGATCGTTGCCGAACATACAGGCAGAACCCACTTCGAGCGAGGAAATCTCCCGGCCAGATCGCTGATCCCCCAGGAAACCGCAATAAAAATCCCTATAAGCGGCACGTATGTATAGCGATCTGCCATGGCCTGTGCTCCAACTTGCACGATCCCGATCACGGGCACCAGTGTCCCCATATACCAGAACCATCCAAAGGCCAGGTACGGAAATCGTCTCGCGAGGCAAGTGACCATGATCGTCAAACCGGCCAGTAAAGCGACAAAGAGTATGACCTCCCAGGAGGGAATGAGGTCGCCAGGGTGCGGGTAATAGATAGAGAGCCCCGAGGGCCAGACCGTCTTGCCGAGGTAGGCAGCATAGCTTCTGAGGGCATTCATCAGGCGGACGCGGAATGTGAGCGGTTGCATGAAGGCGTGCTGGGCGATAAGGGTCATCACGGAAGAACCTGCGGACAGGGCCAAGAAAGGGACTTTCTCCAACAGCAGACGGTGAAAATCCATCCTGTCTGGTTTCAGCCAGGGGGATTGTTCCGTTTCGAAACCAACAGGAAAACGGCCAAGTGGCCACCAGTCGACGAGCAGGAGCACGAAGGGCAGAGTCACAGCCATCGGTTTTGACATCAACGCGAAGGCGAAGAACACCAGCGACATCGAGTACCACTTGACTGCGGAGTGTTTCGCGAAACGGACATACGCCCAGAGCGTAAGCAGTGAAAATAAAGTGCAGAGCACATCCTTTCGTTCCGAAACCCAGGCGACAGACTCGACATGGAGGGGATGAAGCAGGAATAATGCTGCCACAAAACCGCTTCGCAGCGACTTGCCGGTCATAGTCCAGAGCATGAAAAACAATATGACTGTATTTACGATGTGAAGCAGTGCGCTTTCGATATGGTGCCATCCAGGCGAGAGGCCAAAAAGCTGAACGTCCAGCATGTGCGACAACCATGTCATCGGATGCCAGTTGTTGGCGTACGTGGTGGTGAATGCCCAGATGACCCCTTCAATCGACAGGCCTCCCCGGACGATGGGGTTGTCGGTCACGTAGTCGGGATCATCGAGGCTGATGAAGGAATTCGTCGCGGTCCGAGAGAAGAGGATCAAACCAGCGGTGACGAGCAACAGCGCAATCATAATATTGATTGAAGCTGGTTTTCTCAGCATGGAGGAAATCCTTTTGGATGATATCAGGTCCGGTAGTAATGCTGTTCTCTTCGGGTCTAGGAGTCTGCGGACTTGATCATGAGTATCCGACCTTATAGTGCACCGGCCGTTCAGAAGGGAGGCAAGCAATTCAGCTTTTCCCTCTGACGACAGTTCCTGAAATTGATTCCGGCGAAAGTCCATCAAACGCTTTGGTATATAAATTAAAGCATTATAATTCGCGAGCCCCGGTGACATGGCACATAGTATAAATGCGACTTCTGTAAGAGCTCAAGGGACGGGGAAAAAAGAGACAAAAAGCACTGTGAATTCAAAGGTTTGAGTTCTATCAGCGGAACAGGTTGTATTTGATAATGCAATACAGCGCCCTGAAACCGTCTTTCCAGCCGATTTTCTTGCCCTCTTCGTAGGTCCTTCCGTAATATGAAATTCCCACCTCATAGATCCTGCATCTCAGCTTGGAAACTTTCGCGGTTATCTCGGGCTCAAAGCCAAACCTGTCCTCTTCAAGATCGATGGACTGTATAATTTCCCTTTTAAAAGCCTTGTAACAGGTTTCCATGTCGGTCAGGTTCAGATTGGTAAACATATTTGACATGAATGTTAAGATGGCATTCCCCACGCTGTGCCAGAAATACAAAACCCGGTGCGGCCTGTTGCTGATGAATCGTGAACCAAACACGACATCCGCTTTACGTTCCAGGATCGGGCCGATCACGATTGGATACTCATTGGGATCATACTCAAGATCGGCATCCTGTATGATGACAATATCACCCGTTGCTTCTTTGATGCCATGCCGTATTGCAGCGCCTTTACCCTGGTTCCGTTCATGGTATATTATCTTGTCGACTTTTCTTCCTATTTCATTTTTCAATTTTTCTCTCGTGCCATCGGACGAAAAATCATCAATGATTATGATCTCCTTATTCTCATAAGGGGAATTCCTGACGGCATCAACAACGACGTCTATGGTCCTCAGTTCATTAAAACAAGGTATGATCACGGAGAGTTTCATAGCGGGTTAATTATATCCTCCACGGCATATTCGTTTATCCGTTTTATTTTTTCCTGGCATTACCCTCTCCCGTATGGGCGCTTTGTTCAGAGGGCTGTCAATTTCAGCAACGATGGCCTGAATCTCCATCCATCACAATGTTTACCGCTCAAGAGAATTTCTCCCGGGTTCACATTCTAAAACGTCATGCCGATAGTACCACTTCTTGCTCCACTGTCAATATCTTTTTCGACTCTTTATTTAGTGCGGCGTATGCTTTGCACAAGACCTCTACAATTCATACATCCTCCGTCAAAGAACGGTCTCGCGCGTGTAAAATAACTCCAGAGAGCCGATGGCATGGCCTGATGCCAAACCTCAGGCATCTCCCAAAGAACCGCATTTCACCCCGGCAAGGATTCGACAGGAATCAGCTTTTGCAGCGAGAATAACGTGTTGACAAGTCCTATCACTTTGATTATTATCATTCTCTATTTCGGATTAGCGAGGTTCGACATTAGTCGACACCTTCCATAATGCAAAAGACAGGACGGACGCCCGGGTGAAAGAATGACGCCAAACCGCCTACCCATGTCTTAGCCGGCCCCTGCCTGATGAACTGGTTGGGTGTTATTGAAAGGAGAGATACATGAGAACGATGATGGTCCTGAAGGTCCTGACGGTTTCCCTTGTTTTACTGGCCTCCACAGCAAGGGCTGAGGAAGGTCGTCTCGTAATCGCGGATTTTACCACCGGAGTGGACGCGAAAGGAGTTCCTCTGGGATGGCAGCTTAAAGAAAAAACGGGCAAGGCGGATATGACGGTAGTCAAGGACGACGGCATCGCTGCGGTCCTTCTGCGGAGCGCCAGAACGTCGTTCTCCCTGGAAAAGGAAGTGCAGGTCGACCTCAAGCAGTACCCGATAATCACCTGGAAATGGAAGGTGACGAAATTGCCCACAGGCGGCGACTTCAGGAAATCGAGCACGGACGATCAGGCGGCACAGCTTTTTCTCGCTTTTTCTAAAACCAAGGCGATCGTCTATATCTGGGACACGACGGCGCCGCAAGGGACTATAGGAAAGGCGGCAGCGCCGTTCTTTATGTCCATCAAAGCCATCGTCGTACGCTCTGGCACGAAGGATGTCGGCACGTGGCTCACCGAGACCCGGAACGTCTACGATGACTATAAAAAGCTGTTCGGCGAGGAGCCTGGTGCAGTCGCAGGGGTTAGGCTCCAGATCAACTCTCAGCATACCGGGACCTCGGACGAGAGTTACTTTGCTGACGTTGTGTTTGAGAAAGCAGCCTCACAGGAGCAAAAGAGTGGGAAAAACTAAAGAAGCATGACGAAAAGGATCTACTTCATCACCGGAGGGGCCCGCTCAGGAAAATCCACATTCGCCGAAAGACTGGCGGATGGAATGACGGGCAAGCGCGCATATATTGCCACAGCGCTGGCGCTCGATGCGGAGATGGCGGCTAGAATACGTCACCACCGGGAGCGCCGTGGCGCCTCATGGGATACCTATGAAGAGCCGCTCGCCATTGCGGAGCTTCTCGTCAGGCTGAGCGGTTCGTACCAGTTAGCGTTGCTCGATTGTCTCACGCTCTGGCTGAGCAACGTCATGGCCCACACGGACGGGGACGCTGCAGTCAGCTCCCGCTGTGATGAGCTGGTTGCGGCGATAGAACGTTTCGAAGGGTCCTGTATCGTCGTGTCGAACGAGGTGGGATTAGGAATCGTGCCCGACAACCCGTTGGCGAGAAAGTTCAGGGATTTCGCCGGTATCTTGAACCAGAAAATGGCCCAGGCAGCAGACAACGTGTATTTCATGACCGCAGGGATACCGATGAAGATTAAGTAGCGGCACATGAGTCAAGTGTAATATCCGAGGAGAGGTATTATGATGCAAAAATTACAAGAGGTGTTGAGGAACATTCGGCCCGTTGACACATCACGCACGAACGCGGTTCAGGCGCAACTTGATAGCTTGACCAAACCACAGGGTAGCCTCGGCCGACTGGAAGAGCTCGCGAAGAGATATTGTCTCGTTACAGGCAAGGACAGGCCTGTCATCAAAAACAAGATCATCTTCACCTTCGCCGGGGATCATGGTGTTGCCGAAGAGGGCGTCAGCGCATTCCCCAAAGACGTTACCCCCCAGATGGTTTATAACTTTCTACGGGGCGGGGCAGCGGTGAATGTGCTTGCCAAGCATGTCGGCGCGCGGGTGATTGTGGTGGACATGGGCGTCGATCATGAGTTCGACCCCGTGGAAGGCCTGGAAATAAGGAAGATCGCCCGAGGAACGCGCAACATGGCCAAGGGCCCCGCAATGACGCGTGACGAGGCGGAACGCGCGGTACTCGCCGGCATTGAGCTGGTTGAAAAATATCGCGACGGCCTCGACATCCTCGGCACTGGAGACATGGGGATCGGAAATACGACGCCATCATCGGCCATCGTCTCCGTCATTACCGGTTCAGACCCTGAAAAAGTAACGGGACGGGGCACCGGCATTGACGACAACTCTCTCCGCAACAAGGTGGCGGTCATTAAAAAGGCGATCGCGGTGAACAAGCCGGATCCCAAAGACGCCATCGATGTGCTTGCGAAAGTCGGCGGCTTCGAAATCGCGGGCATCGCCGGTCTTGTGCTTGGCGCGGCATTGTACAAAGTTCCGGTAGTCGTGGATGGTTTTATTTCAACCGCCGGTGCGCTTATTGCCGCGGAAATGAACGCCCTGGTCAAAGGGTACATCATCGCAGCTCACCAGTCGGTGGAAATCGGCCACCGAAAGATGCTCGAACATCTGGAGCAGATTCCATTGATTGACCTGAATCTCCGGCTTGGCGAAGGCACTGGTGCAGCCCTTGGCATGTCGCTTGTCGAGGCGGGCGTGAAGATACTCGCAGAGATGGCGACATTCGCCTCAGCGGGCGTTGCGGAAAAAAGCGGGGTTGAAGCTCCTGTGTAGAGGAGAATTGACGAGGTACGCGGAGTGAGGGAAAGGAAATGAAATGAAATGATCAAGAACCTCATCAATGCCGTGGAGTTTCTCACGATCTTTACCGTGAGCCGGAAGCACGATGTCACCGAGGGAGACTTGGCGAAATCCATGATCTACTTTCCGGTGGTCGGCTTCCTGATCGGCGTGATCATGAACTATTCGGACAAAGCCCTTGCGTGGGTCGTGCCGCCCTCCATAGCGAATGCCCTGCTTCTCATTATGCTTGTGCTCATCACGCGGGCCCTCCATATCGACGGCTTGGCCGACACGCTAGACGGGCTAATGGGAGGGTATGACAAGACATCCAGACTCGAAATCATGAAGGATAGCCGGATTGGCACCGCGGGTGCCGTCGGCGTCATGCTCCTCTTGCTCGTCAAATATCTCTGTTTCAACAACCTTTTTGACAACGATAAAGCTTCGGCGCTGCTCACCGCGCCGATGCTGGGAAGGTGGTCCCAGATCCTGATGGTTTATCGGTCGAACTACGGACGCGAAGAGGGCTTGGGCAGCGCCTTCATCGGACATCTGCGGTTCAGCGGAATGATTGCGACAGCGGTTGTGGCGATCGGGCTGGCTGTATTCGTGAGCGGCATCTGGGCCGCAATTCTCATCTCGGGCGTCGCGGTCTTCACCGTGCTCTGTCGATGGTACATTGTGCGCAAGCTCGGCGGCGTGACCGGCGACGTGATCGGGGCCGTGAGCGAACTGAATGAAGCGCTGACGCTGTTGCTCTTCGTCATATTGTCGGACCGGAGATAGAAGATGTTCTCGAGAGTGTATCTCAACTTTTAAAATGAAGCCATTTGTCCGTTCTGTAAAGTTTCAAGGACATGCTTCCCTGAATGGGCTGGTAAAGAGGGTGGCTACAGACGTTAAAATAACGCATGCTGACACAGCTACTGACAAACAAATTGATACAGTCAAGGCGCTGAGAACCCCGGGGCAACCGGGGACTCTTTTTATGCCCCATTTCATGCAATACCCTAAAAATACCCCTCACAAGTATTGACCTCCGAACTATAATCAGATATATTATAAATCGAAAGCATCTCCTTACTTCTCCCACTGAATTCCATGAAGTAATCAATACCGATTTTTTTACATCCAAAAATCGAAGTTGGTCTTTTTGTGTTTAATTAACTGCCCACCGGTATGCAAGATTTATCAATGGAGGTCGGCGCAAAAAGGGCGTGTCGTAACCCCCTAATATATCAACAAGAGTTTTTGCATTTTAAAGCATGGCGATAGAGTAGCATCCGGTATCAGCCATTGATGCAGGTATGGGCTGACTATATTGACGGCATGAAATAAGGAGCACACATAATACCGGTTCCCAAACGAGTTAACGAATAATTGGCGGGTTGCAGGACAATTGTTCTGGAGATGATGCCATGTTTAGGACCAGAAGTCTATCGGCCTTATATATTTTTTTGTTAGTAGCAATCGTCTTTGTCGGTTGTGGCGGTGCTAATAATACACCTTCAACTCCTTCACCTTATGCTGGGCATTGGAAAGGCACATGGGTTGATTCCATATCAGGTCTGTCTGGGACTTTGGACATTACTGTTGCAGGACGTGATAATGTGACAGGAAGTGTTGTTAACAGCAATATCGATAATGAACCTGGTGCTGTTTCGGGCGTGATAGGTGATAATGGCGCTATATCGTGTTATTATAATTATCGTTGGGATTACTTCAAAGCAATTGGTAAATTGAGCATAAATGCGTCAGGTCACCTTGTGGGGAATATCACTGAATATGATACTTACAATGTTGTTGCACAGCAAGACAGTGTTGATTTGATAAAGCAGTAATTCGGGACATGTCCAAGCATACGGCAGATGATTTATCAGCTACGCCGTGAAAGACCCGTTCGACTGCGCGTACATTTTGCTCCCGCCCGCCTAAGGAAGGCCGCGCACGTCTTGGATGAAGTTTACAGCGTACCAAGTGACACAAAAGTGGTATAATCTCCCCATCACAGGCTGATAATTCATTGATTTCATTTTATAAGGAATACTATGTTCACAAGAGTGTATCTTATGCGCCACGGCGAGGTGCAGAACGACGGCGAGAAACGGTACAACGGTCACATAGATCTGGATATCACCGAGAACGGCACAGACCAGATGCGGCGTCTTGCCGGAAGGCTCGCCGGGGAAAAAATCGCCTCTGTGTATTCGAGCGACCTCATCCGCTCGGCCAAGGGGGCGGACATCATCTCTCGAAGCCTCGGGCTCACCTACACCCCCCTGCGTGATCTCCGTGAACGAAGCGTCGGCAAATGGGAGGGGCTTACTGCCGGGGAGATCGAGGAGCGCTTCCCCGAGGAGTACACTGCATGGAGGGCCGACCTCCTTAACTACCGGCCACCCGACGGAGAATGCGTGCTGGATGTGCGGGAACGGATTCTACCGGTGTACAAAAAGCTGATCGGATCCCATCCAGACCAGGCCATCGCGCTGTTGCTGCACGGCGGAGTCAACCGGATCATCATTGCCGATGCACTCGGTCTCGATCTCATGAATCTATTCAGGATCGACCAATCCTTCGGCGCTCTCAATATCATCGACTACTTGGATGACGGCATAGCCGTGGTCAGGCTTCTGAACGGGTGAGCTGGGCCAGAAAACCATTGACTTTGACTTGCCCGTGCTGTATTGTAAAGACGAAATAAAGCTGGGGGAGCCGATAGGCTGAGAGTCCTTTTTCGGGAGGACGACCCTTAGAACCTGATCCGGGTAGTACCGGCGTAGGGAAGGCGAGTTTACACGGTGTCATCATAAACCCTCTCGAGCCGTATCGTCCTGGATACGGCTTTTTATTTGAGTTAATTAAGATTGAGTCTAACGGATAAAATCGCCATGGAACCGCCTTTTGTCAAGTGGGATGACAGGTTGCATTGAGAAAGGATTTTTTACCTGCTCATCTCGTATCTGAGAGGGCAAAGTATGAATATCACATTGAACGGAGAGAAAAAAAACGTGCCGGCGGGGATAACCGTCCTCGGCTTGCTCGAGTCCCTGAACATTCCGCAGGAACGAGTGGCAGTCGAACTGAATCTGGATATAGTAAGAAAAAACGTTTATGCCGCGACGTCCATAAAAGAAGGCGACATCCTCGAGGTCGTGAGCTTTATGCAGGGAGGTCTTCGAAAAGAATTCAAAATCCAAAGACAGGATGAAAAGTTGAGGAGAGAAATTTAATATGACTGACGATAAACTGGTCATTGCAGGAATCGAGTTCAATTCGCGGCTGTGGGTGGGAACGGGCAAATACAAGGACTTCGTAGAGACGAAGAAAGCGATCGAGGTCTCCGGTACCGATACGGTCACGGTATCGGTCCGACGCGTGAATATCATCGACCGCAGCAAGGAGAACCTCCTCGATTATATTGATCCGAAGAAGTATAAGATCCTCCCAAACACCGCAGGCTGCTACACGGCCAGGGACGCTATCCGAACGGCAATGCTGGCGGCAGAGGCGGGGATAACCAAACTCGTGAAGCTCGAAGTGATCGGCGACGAAAAAACCCTGTTCCCTGACAACGAAGCGCTGCTCGAAGCAACGAAGGTGCTTGTAAAAGAAGGACTGATCGTGCTTCCCTACGTGAGTGATGACCCGATCATGGCCAAGAAGCTCGTTGACCTTGGTTGCCCCGCGGTTATGCCACTTGCGGCGCCCATCGGCTCGGGCCTCGGCATCAGAAATCCATACAATATCCGGATCATTATGGATACTGTGAAGGTGCCCGTCGTGGTTGACGCGGGTGTGGGTACGGCCTCGGACGTTGCTCTAGCCATGGAGCTTGGATGCGACGCTGTGCTCCTGAACACGGCGATTGCAGGTGCAAAGGACCCGATTGCCATGGCCGAGGCCATGAAGTACGGTGTGCTCGCCGGCCGGCTTGCTTACAAGGCAGGCAGGATACCTAAGAAACTATACGCGACAGCCAGCAGTCCGTTGGAAGGCATGATCGGAAACCGATGATCTGGATCGAGCTGGAGGCAAAGCAAGAGGTGAGGCTCAAAGACACCACCCTCTGCCTATATCATTGCGGAGGTTGTATTGGCGATCGACTTCCGGCTTTATCTGATTACCGACCGGCACTTGGCCAGGATCCCATTACCCGAGGCTCTGCAACAGGCGCTACGGGGCGGCGTGCGGGCAGTTCAAGTGCGTGAAAAGGACTTGCCGGTGCGGGAGCTTATAGCCCTCGCTCGGGAGCTCAGAAACTTAACATGGGAGTTCGATGCGCGGTTGTTCATCAACGATCGTGTTGATGTGGCAGTCGCCGTAGAAGCAGACGGCGTTCATCTCGGCCATGAGAGTATGCCTGCGATGGCAGTGAGAAAGATCGTCGGGAAGAAGATGCTCATTGGGGTATCCACACACTCTCTTACGGAAGCGATGAGTGCGGAGGAGGCTGGTGCTGATTTCATAACTTTCGGCCCCATCTTTGCAACGCCATCCAAGATGCAATATGGCGCACCGGCCGGAGTTGAGGCGATCGGGACCATCAAGGAACATGTCCGGATCCCGGTTTTGGGACTCGGCGGCGTAAGGCTTGATAATATTTTGCCGGTTATGCGGGCCGGGGCTGACGGCATCGCGATGATTTCGGCGATTCTTGCCGCTGATGACATACAACGAGCTGCACAAATGGTGAACCAGCGTATTGCCGGTATCGTCAAAGAAGTGGCGGGACAATAACCTCTGGTCACTGTCATGAGGTGTATATGACACAGGTTCTCGAAGCAAGAAAGGGCAACATCACTCCCGAGATGGAGGCCGTAGCAAGGGCCGAAGGAGTAAGCCCGGATCGCATACTTGAAGGCGTGGCCAAAGGCGCCGTCGTTATCACGAGAAATGCTCGGCACGCGTCGATCGCTCCGCTCGGTATCGGCAAGGGACTGCGGACCAAGATCAACGCGAACATTGGAACGTCCAGAGACCGGATGTCCATTGATGATGAAATCGAGAAACTCAAGGTTGCGGTTGCTGCCGGGGCTGATGCGGTAATGGACCTATCTACTGGCGGGCCGGTCGTAGAAATCCGAACAGAGATACTTAAGCATTCGACGGTCGCCATCGGCACGGTTCCCATTTATCAGGCCGCGGTCGAGACCGTGGATCGGGGCCGCTCGATTGTGCAGATGGACCCCGAACTGCTGTTCCGGGTGATTGAGGAGCAGGCCGAAGAGGGCGTGGACTTCGTGACCGTGCATTGCGGTGTTACCATGGCGAGTGTTGATCGGCTTAAGCGCCAAGGCAGGATAATGGACGTTGTGAGCCGTGGCGGAGCATTCCATCTCGAATGGATCATCCACAATGAGGAAGAGAACCCGCTCTATAAACAGTACGACCGTCTCATTGAGATCGCTCAGAAATACGACATGACACTTTCACTCGGAGACGGCATGCGGCCGGGGAGCCTTGCCGATGCAACTGACAGGGCGCAGATCGAAGAACTTATCACGCTCGGCGAGCTGAGGGACATCGCAGTCGATGCGGGTGTACAGGTAATGATCGAAGGGCCGGGTCATGTGCCGATCGATCAGATCGAGACGAATATCAAGATCCAGAAGGAACTGTGCAAAGGCGCGCCGTTCTATGTCCTCGGTCCGCTCGTAACCGATGTCGCGCCGGGATATGATCACATCACCTCTGCTATCGGCGGTGCGATCGCCGGAGCGGCCGGTGCGGACTTTCTGTGCTATGTAACGCCGTCCGAACATCTTCGTCTGCCGGATCTCGAGGATGTTCGGGAAGGAGTGATCGCCTCCCGGATCGCGGCTCATGCAGCCGACATCGCCAAGGGTGTAAAGGGCGCGATTGAGTGGGACCGAGAGATGTCCCGGCGGCGCAAATCGCTCGACTGGAAGGGCCAGATTGAGCTATCGATCAATCCTGACAGGGCGCGGAAGCTGCGCGAGTCCAGCCTGCCGAAGGAATCCGACGTCTGCACCATGTGCGGAGAGTTCTGTTCCATGAAGGGTGTGAGCGCATATCTTAAGAAAGAAGACAAAGGTCGGAAGACGGAGGTCAGAAAACAGGAGTAACCTCAGGTATCTCCTATAGATGAACGCGGATCGCGCAATGGCGATCCGGCTGCCTCTCTAATAAGGTCAGTATGACTAAAGTGAAGAATATCTTTCAGAGCATCGTGATTGCATGTCTTCCGCTCCTGGTTCATGCAGGGACGGCCCGGCAACCCGAGATCATCCTCAATCCGAAGACTCCCGGCCCCGGAGACATCATGACAGTGACCGTGAAGGGCGCTGACGCTCCCGTAGAAGGGAAATTCAGGGACAAGAAAGTCTATTTCAATCCCTCCAAAGATTCCTTCAGGGCGGTGCTTGGCATCGATCTATCAACCGAGCCGGGAACATACAATCTTGATATCTCCATAAACGGAACCATCCTCTCCCGATCCGTGAAGGTGATCAAAAAAGCGTATCCCGTGCAGAGGCTCACGCTTCCGAAGGATATGGTCGAGCTTTCCCCGGAGAATGAGGCTCGGGTGGAGCGTGAACAGCTTAAAATGGCTGCGGTCTGGCCGAACGAGACGGAACGTGTGTGGGCCGGCGATTTTATTAATCCGCGAAAAGGCAAGATCGTGACCAAGTTTGGAGTGCGCAGGGTCATCAACAAGATTCCCAAGAGCCCCCATAGCGGCGTAGACGTGGAGGCTGAAGAGGGCGAGGAGGTCCGTGCTCCGAACAACGGCGTCGCCGTGCTGATCGACGACCAGTTTTTTTCCGGAAAATCGCTGATCCTTGACCATGGGCAGGGCATCTATACGATGTTCTTTCACCTTTCCAAAATACTTGTCACGCCGGGCCAGCAGGTGAAAAAAGGCGAGGTGATAGGCCTTGTGGGCTCCACGGGCCGTGCCACTGGAGCACATCTGCATTGGGGTGTACGCATGCAGGGCGCACGTGTTGATCCGCTTGAGCTTATCAGACTGAGGCTTGAATAGAGAGAAGACGGCACGAGGGCTGATATGCCCCGACACATTCGGTACGGCGCCCCCATCGTGAAACAGTGATGGATGTCATGGAACACGAATGACGCAGCTGTTCATCAAAGCGCGCATCGGTACCTGCTGACCGGTTGCGCCTCACATTTTTTTCATGATTAAGGTCCTTTCCATAGCCGGCTCAGACCCTTCATCGGGTGCCGGCATCCAGATGGACCTCAAGACCTTTCAGGCACTCGGGGCGTACGGTATGGCCGTGCCTGCAGCGCTTACGGCGCAGACCAGTCAGGGTGTATCCAGCGTAGAGCCGTTAGCGCACCGCATGCTTTCCAAGGAAATTAACGGGCTGCTTGCGGATATCAATCCGGATGCTGTAAAGACGGGCATGCTTCTCACGAGGCAAAACGTGGACGCAGTCGCAAGCGCTATAGGCAATTTCAGGATCAAGAATCTCGTTGTCGATCCCGTACTCAGGTCCAGCTCAGGAAGACATCTGCTCCAGACCGGAGCTATCACGTCATTAAAAAGGAATCTATTCCCCCAAGCCCTCATCGTGACTCCCAATATCCCCGAAGCAGAAGCTCTTGCAGGCCATTCGATCGAATGCGAAAGGGACATGGATTTCGCCGCCGGAAAGCTTCTCGACCTTGGGCCGTCGTACGTTCTCATCAAGGGTGGGCACATGAGCGGTCCTGCAACTGACACTCTCTACGGGGGTAAAACAGTGCTCAGCTTTTCCACACCCAGGAGGAAGGGCGAGTTTCACGGCACCGGATGCGTGTTTTCCTCTGCAATCACGGTGTTCATAGCTCGGGGATATCCTGTGGAAAAGGCTGTGGAGAAAGCGAAACGTTTTGTGGATATGCTGTTGAAATCCGCAAGGCCTGTCGGGAGGAACAGAAAGACGCTGTATTTCCAGCTGTCTTATCGGCGATGAAATAAAAATTCCAAAGTTCAGACATCAAAGCTCAGATAAACCACGATCACCGAATATCAAGCGGGCCGTTGAATACGTGTTATGGAATGAATTGTTATTATGCGCTTGGGATTTGGACATCGGATCCGGAGGATGCATATATGCGCGTTGACGGCAGGAGGGCGGACGAACTCCGCAAATTGAAGATCACGAGAAACTACATCAAGGCGGCAGAGGGCTCGGTGCTGATTGAAATGGGAGATACCAAGGTCATCTGCACGGCAACAGTGGAGGACTCCGTGCCTCCGTTCCTCAGGGGCAAAGGCACAGGTTGGGTCACGGCAGAATACGCCATGCTGCCTCGCTCGTCATCCCAGAGGATAGCGCGAGAGCGGAACAAAGTGGGGGGGCGTACGCACGAGATCCAGCGCCTCATCGGCAGGTCACTTCGTTCCGTCGTCGATCTCTACTCACTCGGCGAACGCACTGTGCTCGTCGACTGCGACGTGCTTCAGGCCGATGGCGGCACGCGTACGGCTTCGATCACGGGAGCATACATCGCGCTGGTGGACGCTATCCGATCGATCTATAAGCAGAATCTGATCGATTGCATTCCCGTTAGAGACTACCTTGCTGCGGTGAGCGTTGGCATTGCTGGCGGGAAACCGCTGCTTGACCTCTGCTATGTCGAGGACTCAGAGGCGGAAGTGGACATGAATCTGGTGATGACCGGCAGGGGCAGGATCGTGGAGGTGCAAGGCACCGCCGAAGGCGCCCCGTTCTCCAAGAAGGAACTGGGCATGCTCCTCGCGCTAGGAGAGAAAGGCATCAAGACTCTGATAAAGAACCAGAAAGCGGTTCTCAAATGACTGCGTCTCTGACAAAGATTCGCTGCGCTTATGATCGTATCATTCGGCATCTGGAAACGGCATGAGCGAACGGTTTGCTTAAGAAGTTTTTTCAATTTTATTTCCTCCATCCATATTCTCCTTATTTCGATCATCTCCTGGCGACATTACGACAAGATAATAGAACACTTGTTTTTTCTTGACAAAAATACTCCAGAGAAATAACATTAAACAACCGTTTTAAAAGAAAAGGAGTCGGCTTAAATGCTGAGAACAAGGGCATTCCTGTTGTTTTTAATCATGTTCATCATATTTTTCTCTTCGGCCGCTCTTGCACAGTTTCCGATCATCGGCGCTGTAGAGGTGAAATCCTGGATGACGGGGAAACGAACGGTCATCCTCATAGATTCGAGATTGCCCGATGAGTATCAGGCAGGCCACATCCCCGGGGCAATTAATATCCCGGCAGAGCGGATCAAGGACGAGACAGAGCGACTTCCCAATGACAAGGCAACACCGATCATCTTTTATTGCAGGGGCTTAGGTTGAGGTTTGAGCCGAATGGCCGCAGGTGCGGCCATGGAAATGGGATATACCTATCTCATGATTTATCAGGCAGGCATGCCTGATTGGTTAATGAAGGGTTATCCCGTGAAAAAAGGAGTTCAGCCAGGCAAGCTCAAGTGACGAATGGCTGCAGGCAGGAGAATCATTATATGAAGAGGGAAAAAGTCAATTATACGATCCAGTCCGTTTCCCACGCGCTCGACATTCTGGAGTCTTTCACCAAGACCGAGGACGAACTCGGCGTGACCGAACTGTCAAAACGACTGGGACTTCACAAGAATAATGTGTTCAGACTGCTCGCCACGCTCGAATACCGAGGCTACGTAGAGCAGAACAAGGCAACCGAGAACTATCGGCTCGGCCCTAAAACGCTCCAGATCGGATCGATCTTCATCGAGCAGCGCGAGTGCCGCCGCCAGGCACGTCCGATTCTCGAAAGCCTCATGGCCGCGTCGGGTGAGACGGCTGTGGTGGCGGTCCTGCGGGGAGACAAGGTGATCTACATGGACAGCGTTGAGACGAACAAGACCGTGCGCGCCGTTTCACGTGTCGGCTCCATGCTTCCTGCGCACTGTACCGCCGTTGGCAAGGTACAGCTAGCCTCGTTGCCGTCCACGGATATTGAACAACTGTATCCGGAGGTGAATCTGCCGGAGCTTACCAATAGGAGCATAAAGACTCGTGACGCACTGATTGCGGAACTGAAAAGAACGGCGGAAAAAGAGTACGCGCTCGAGAACGAGGAATGCGACCTTGAGGTGCGTGGCGTCGCGGTGCCGGTAAAAGACTTCTCGAAAAACGTGATCGCCGCTGTCGGGATAGTTGCTCCCTCAAGCAGGCTTACGGACGAACGGCTTGAAAAGGGAGGTGTTATCTCTCTGGTCCTCGAGTCCGGCCAGGCGCTCTCCGCCAAGTTGGGATTTAACGCCCCGGCTGTACGGAAATAGTCTGCCTTCGCGGTTCGGACGAGTATGAGCTGAATGGGTGAGAACTACTTTATTGACACCTCCGTTCGTGCTGTGTTATTATCGCGCAGATGGTGATCGAACAAAAATGGGATCGTCTCAGGGCACTGCTCCGGGAGACGAAACACGCCGTGCTCGCCTATTCAGGAGGTGTGGATAGTTCTCTCCTGCTCAGGGCGGCAGCCGAGGTCATGGGCCCTCATGTGATAGCGGTTACCGCAGCGTCCGAAACGTATCCGCGCGGCGAACTCGAGGCAGCGAAGGAGTTCGCGCTCTCATTGGGCGTGACGCACCGGATACTCCGTACGCATGAACTTGCGTCGGAAGAATTCGTACAGAATTCCCCGGAACGGTGCTATTTCTGCAAACGAGAGTTTTTCGGAAAACTGAAGCGGATTGCCGAAATTGAAGGAATTTCTTGCATCTTAGACGGATCGAACACTGACGATCTGAAGGACCACCGTCCCGGCAGAAAAGCCGCCGAAGAGTTTTCGGTCAGGAGCCCGCTCGTGGAAGCCGGGCTTTCCAAGTCCGATGTCCGCACGCTCGCACAGTTTCTGAAACTTCCCATGTGGGACAAGCCCTCGCTCGCCTGTCTCTCCTCCCGTATCCCGTACGGCACAAGGATCACCCGCGATATACTCGAGACCATTCAGGTCGCAGAGGAGCTTCTGCGGACCATTGGATTCCGGCAGGTGCGTGTGCGGCATCATGGCGATACCGCGCGAATAGAGGTCGAACGTGAAGAGTTCGGTATCCTGCTTTCCAATGATGCGGTGAAGAGAATCACAACGGGGCTGAAAGCACTTGGCTATACCTATGTCTGTCTCGACCTTGAGGGATATCGGACCGGAAGCATGAATGAAAGAGTCCAAAAAAACAAGGGACTGATAAATGCAACATGACATGCATCAAATGAGACCTGAACTTCAACCCCCAGGAACGGTTTATGAACAGTTTGGGGCTTGGTCATCAAATCGTAAAGTTTATCCGTGATTTGCTATTTAGCGTGTGAGACTTCACGGGCATGGACATCTGCCGGTTTCAGCACGTGTGGAATGCCGGAACACGGAGGATCGAACGGATGAAGGTACTGGTCGTAGGCGGTGGCGGAAGAGAGCACGCGCTCGTGTGGAAAGTTTCGCAGAGCCCGAAAGTCGCCAAGATCTACGCGGCGCCTGGAAATGCGGGTATTGCACAGCTCGCGGAATGTGCGCCTATAAAAGCCGAGGATATCCAGGGGTTGCTGTCGTTCGCCAGGTCCAAGGCCATCGAACTTACGATCGTGGGTCCTGAGGGGCCGCTCTCGATGGGCATTGTAGATGAGTTTGCAAAGGCAGGCCTGAGCATTTTCGGCCCGAGCGGGAAGGCGGCCGAGATAGAGGCGAGCAAACGGTTTTCCAAGGACCTCATGAAGAAGTACCATATACCCACTGCGGAGTACGGAGCATTTACCGACAAGGCTGCGGCCGAGGCGTACGTGCGCGAGAAGGGCGTGCCGATCGTGGTGAAGGCCGACGGGTTGGCCGCGGGCAAGGGCGTGGTGGTCGCCGAGACGGTGGATGAGGCGCTTAAAGCCCTTGACTTGATCATGTCGCAGAAGGCCTTCGGAACGGCGGGAGACCGAGTAGTCATCGAGGAGTGTCTCAAAGGAGAAGAAGCTTCGTTCATGGTATTCACGGATGGCAAGGCCGTTGTACCCATGGCTTCGTCGCAGGACCATAAGCGGGTCTTTGACGGGGATAAGGGGCCTAACACCGGCGGCATGGGCGCCTATTCGCCTGCGCCGGTTGTGTCTAAAAAGCTTGAGAGGAAGATCATGGAAGAGATCATGGTCCCCGCGGTACAGGCCATGGAGAAGGAGGGAAGGCTGTTTAAAGGCGTGATGTATGCCGGCGTCATGATCCATGACGGCCAAGCAAAAGTGCTCGAGTTCAATGCGAGGTTCGGAGATCCGGAGACGCAGCCGATTATGGCGCGGCTTGACACCGATCTTATAGATATCATTGAGGCCATTCTTGCGGGAAAGCTTTCAAAAATGGACATTAAGTGGAAGCCGGAATCCGCGGTATGCGTGGTCATGGCCTCTGGGGGATATCCCGGCAATTATCCGAAGGGGCGGGAAATAACAGGCCTCGAAAAGGCGGCAGGACATAAGAACGTGATAGTCTTTCACTCGGGGACTTCACTGAAGAACGGAAAGATCATTACCGACGGCGGGAGGGTGCTCGGGGTCACAGGCCTTGGATCGGTGATTGCCGCGGCAATAGACAATGCCTATGCCGGCGTGCGGGAGATCTCTTTCGATGGTGCCCACTACCGCCGGGATATCGGAGCGAGGGCGCTTGAGACGGGAAGTTAGGGCTGTGGTGTCATTGAACTGCGAAGCATATGAACTTCGCGAAGAGGCGGCGAAATACGCCGGTGACCGGCATGCGCGCTGGATCGTCATTCTTAGCGCACTTCGTGGTCTCTGCGGTAAATTTGAATTGCTTTAAGGAGCGTATATGGGGAAACCAGTTGTAGGAATTCTGATGGGCAGCGATTCGGATCTGCCGGTGATGCAGGAGGCGGCGGCCATGCTCCAGGAGTTCGGCATCGAATACGAGATGACGATCGCATCGGCTCACCGCACGCCAAAAAAGGTGATCGAATACAGCCAGAGCGCGGAGCGCAGAGGGCTCAAGGTGATCATCGCCGGGGCGGGCTGGGCTGCTCACCTCGCGGGGGTGGTCGCGTCGCAGACGACGCTCCCGGTGGTTGGCGTACCGATCGATTCCTCGCCACTCAAGGGGATCGATGCGCTTTTGTCGGTGGCGCAAATGCCCGGAGGCGTGCCGGTTGCCACAATGTCGCTCGGGAAGGCCGGCGCGAAGAACGCTGGCGTGTTTGCAGCGCAGATTGTCGCCATCGCCGATGTGAAAGTTGCGAATCGTCTCAAGGTCTTCAAAGTTGAAATGGAGCGAGACGTGGAAGAGAAGGCCAAACGGCTTGTTGCGATTTCCACGGTCGCGACACCTCCGCGGGAACCGGTCGTCGGTGAGGCCGTCCCTACGAAAAAGAAGTCGCGGCGCAGGCGGCGGAAGAAAAAGCCGGTAGGCTCCTCCCTCACGCAGGGGCCTGCCTCGTGAAGACCGAGCTCGAATGCCTGCCGTGCTTCTTCAGGCAGATAACGCGCACGCTGAATTACGCAGGAGTGAACGGCGACCGCGGGCGCAACATACTCCGGAAGGCTGAGAGAATCGTCGAGCGTGCCTCCCTTGATGAGGTGCCGGCGCGAACCACTACGCTTATTCACCGGATCCTTCGTGAGGAGACCGGCATCGATCCGTATAGACAGATCAAGGACTCCTATAACCGCATCGCGCGAGACCGGCTGCCGTTGCTCAGGGACTTGGCCGCCCGGGAGGATGACCGCCTCGAAGGCGGGGTCCGAATTGCGATTGCCGGGAATGTGATCGACTTCGGTATATACGAGGACATTGACCTGGACCGCTCTCTGGCAGAATCGCTCTGTCTGCCGTTATCCGCGAGTGACTACCGTAATTTTTCCGAATCCGTTGCGAAAGCCCGGCGCATCCTGTATCTCTGCGACAACGCAGGGGAGATCGTATTCGATCGTGTGCTTATCGAAACGTTGCGCGAAATGGGCAAGGACGTGACCGCCGTGGTCAAGGGATCGCCGGTGATCAACGATGCCACGCTCGAAGATGCCGCCGAAGCAGGACTCACGGAGTGTGGTGCGGTGGTCATCGACAACGGCAATGACGGCATCGGAACGCTGCTTGAGGAGTGTTCTCCGCGGTTCATGGATGCATACCGGTCGGTCGATCTGGTCATCAGCAAGGGTCAGGCCAACTATGAGACACTCGTGCAGGCAAAGGATGCACGCATCTATTTCCTTTTTAAGGTCAAATGTCCGGTCGTGGCCAGGGT
>Ga0187777_10000034_pt1 | contig 95528 bp, 73 predicted proteins | sample 1015_Q2_SP5_10_M_FD_132416 | JGI IMG/M metagenome (GOLD analysis project Ga0187777, IMG submission 132416) | Tropical peat soil microbial communities from peatlands in Department of Meta, Colombia - 1015_Q2_SP5_10_MG | ecosystem: Environmental > Terrestrial > Soil > Wetlands > Peat | place... | reverse complement strand
CTTAACTGCCGATGCCTCTCAGAAGTCGTGAGCGAAACGGACCGCTTTGCTGACCGGCAGCCTAAGGGGATGATTTTTCTCCTTCAGCATTCCTTTCCATCATTGTCAGATAGTCTATGAAGGCCTTGAGCGGCGCCCGGTCCTCATCCGTCAAACCCGTAAACTCCACCCCTATTTCATAGAGCGCCTGACCCTTGGCTCCCGCCATCCGGCATGAAGCAACCCTTCCGATAAAATTGACGGGATGGTCGGCCTTGAGAGACAACCCCATGGGGACCATGCTTTCCATCCCCAGGGCCTCCTCGGTTTGGATGAGCATGCCGCTTAGGCTGATCTCTTTCACCGTGAACTGGGACGGAAAGCTCAGGGTATGCTCCTCGGGAGTGGTGATGTAAAATCTTACCGCGAGCCTCCGATCAACCACCGCCGGCGCTTGCTCCTTTTTGTGCTGCTCAATGGTGTTCAGGAAATCGGCAATCTTATCCGGGGCGACGTCTTTAAACATCATCCCCGCCGTGTATATGGGGACCCTCTCCCCGTCGCATCGTTCCTCAATCGTGCTTAATTCGCAACGGACGATAACGCCCTTCACATCGATACGCTTCCCCTTGTCCCCCAGCTTGATCACATATTCCTTGCCGACATTCAGCCTCCTGTCCGTCTTCAGGGCGATTCCGCCGAGACTAATGTCAATGATGTCCACTTTCTCGGCTAAGATCATCTTGCCGTTTATTTCCATTACATCCAATCTGAATCTCTTATACCGCCTCATGTCCTGCATTCCCTGTCCCCTCCACTGGTCGCTGCTTCTCGGGCCGGTCATCGGGCCGCAAGAGGCGCGTACATGGCCCCTCTCTGTGCTCCCCGCCCTTCCCGAGGGATATTCGGCCGCCAGATCAAACGAAAGAAGAACATATGTCCGGGAGAATAATTCTGCACCTATTCCCGGATATATTCACCCGCATTGAAGACCCTTTTTTCTCTGCGCTTCGCGGGGGAAAATGACCGTGACAAATGCCCTTGCCGGCAGATGATCTTGCCACACTGATTAAAGAGACAACGCATCTCATCCCCCAGAACTAGACCGGGCCCCCTGATATGCTCTTGCCTGATGAATGAACGCTTCGAGGCGCGTGATGGTCTGAGAATCCCTTTGGCCTTCGTAAGCGATGTTCAGAAGGGGGATGTTGTTGTGGTCCTCGCGCACCCTCTTCAGTATGGCGATTGCGATCGTGCCGGGCATGCACGTAAACGGCATCACGTTTATGATACCCGAGGCGCCCTTGTTGATGTAGTCGATGGCCTTGCCTACTGACAGCACGGCCTCGCCCTCGAATGAGCGATGGATGTACGGCATGGCCCTCCGCAAGGTTTGCTCGATGCTCGGCTCATGCAGGCTCCTCATGCTCCCGTTAAACCCGCTCAGGAACCGGCGTTCGTCCTTCCGCTGTACCCTTTCCGTCATGTACGCCTTGAGCAGAGACTTCCATGAGCGTGTCATCTTTGCCGATACCTTTGCCGTTTCATTGACGTACAGCAGCCATTCTGATATGGGCGCGACCCAGGCCTCGCCACCGAGCCGTTCTATCTGGTTGACAATATCCTCGTTGCTGAATCGATTTGAGCGGATGTAGATCTCGCCCACAATCCCGATGACCGGTTTCTGGCGTTCGGTTATCTCCACGGAAATGAAATCTTCATACGCCTGTCGCAGCACGGGAAGAAGATCTGCCCTGTTCTCGATGGCAGCTGTCACTGCAGTGAGGGCAGTTTGGTACACCTGGTCCGTTCGGCCTTTCTGCTTCTCGTATGGCCTGTGTTCCCAAAGCGCCTTCTGGAGAAGGTCCACCGCGAGAGCCCCGCGCCAACTCATGAGCACAAAATCCTTATCCAAGGCACGCACGTCGCTGTGCAAACTTTCATCTTGCATGGGCGAAAGGATCGCCACCTGACTCATCCCGATCCGATCAAGCACCTGACGGTGGTAGCGATGGTACTGACCGAACCTGCACGGACCTTTGCCCGTCGGCATAAAAAACGCGCTCCTGCTGGGATCGAATCCAGACCTTCGCGTGGCCTTGATCATATCACCGGTTGTGAGGGCGAGAGGATAACATTCCCTGCCCGAACTGAATTCCTTGCCGATCCTCACGGTCTCCTCATCGGATTCAGGCAGCACTTCCGCTTCGACGCCGCAAGCACGGAACGCCGCGGCGAGAGCGCTGGCATGGTCCGTCATGGGCGGCAGGAAGACCTTCTTAGTGCGGGGCGAGCCGTTCGATTTAACTGGAGCCGTCCTGAGCTGTCTGGATTTTCCCGCATTGTTAAGGCTGTCCATGAATGCCTCGATCCTCGTAAGTGCGCCGGCGTCCGCGCTATGTTCATCAATCTCAAGCTGGAGGAACGTCTTTTCACCCATCTCCTGCCTGAAAAAATGCGTGATGAAAGAATCCGGGCCGCACCCGAAATTCGTGATATACACAGGGTACAGACCGTTGCGCTCCCGTATAAGCCTGGCTGCAGCCAGGATCTTCTGTCCCGATCTCCAGTACATCGCCTCAAGGCCAGACATGTCCGCGGTGTGAAGCGGGAGGAAATCCATGGGAATGGCCTGAACCCCCAGGTCCCGTATCTTGGACGGGAGGTTCATGTTCACACCATAGTCGCAGGTATTGTAACTCCGCCCGACGAGCACCAGTGCCTTCTGGCCCGGTTGCATCCCGGACAGAACCGAGTTCCCACGCTCCGCGATGGCCCGGTGAAATGCTTCCTGTGCACGCCATGCGAGCCGCTGCGCACGGCTCACCACCCCGGCGCTTTTTCCGAGTGCCGCTCCGAGCGTTTTCATGCTTCTATTGAAGTAGCGTCTGTCCTGGAGATATAGCACCGGTTCCACCGTTTTGATATTGCTGAGCCGCAAGGAAGCGCGCGCAATATACGGCAGGGCCTGCGCGTAAGGGCAGGCCTGCGCGTTATCCCTCCTTCCGTTAGAAACCGGGAACCGGATAAAGCTCGGCAGGAACAGGACGTCAACTTTTTTATCGAGAAGGTCTTGGATGTGTCCGAGGGCGACCTTTGATGGGAAGCACGTCTCGGCGACCGTGGCCTCGAGCGCACGGTTGATCAGCGTCCGGTTCGTGCGCTCGGACAGGACGACACGGAACCCCAGCTCCGTAAAAAATGCTCGCCAGAACGGCAGGTAGTCGTTCACGTAGAGCATCTGCGGGATGCCTATGCTCGGCGCGTTGTCCACACGCATCCGAGAGGGTCCCCCTGCCATGATCAGTTTCTCGCGCTCCGCAAACAGATCGGGCAACGCGCACGCAGGTGATGATTTTTTTTTGACGTCGTATTTCTCGCAACGACTCCCGTAGAATAGCGGTTTCTCTCCGTCAAAGCTTACCCTGCGGATGTCGCACCGGTTCGCGCATTCGGCGCACTCAAATGTCGAGATGCTGTACGCACGCCTGCTGAGGTCGAATCCCTTGAACCCGCTCCTGCCGGTGCCCTCGCGCATTGCGAGAATGGCCGCACCGATCGCTCCGGTGACCTCGTGGTGCGGAGGAACGGTGATTGATTTACCGGTTATCTGTTCGAACGCAGCAATAACGGCTTTGTTCGCTGCCACTCCACCCTGAAAGAAGATCCTTTCTCCGACCTTTTTCCCTGCCACTACCTTGTTTAGATAGTTGTGGGCAATGGAATAGGCAAGGCCGGCGGTCAGCTCTTCAACACCGGCGCCCTTGCTCAGATAGTGCACGAGATCCGACTCCATGAACACGGTGCAGCGCTCTCCGAGCTCGCACGGAGAGGAAGCGCAGAACGCCCGGGCCTCGAACTCCTGTTTGATCCGGATGCCGAGCCGTTCGGCCTGCTCTTCGAGGAAGGACCCTGTTCCTGCCGCGCAGGCCTTGTTCATCTCGAAGTCCACTACCGCCCCGTCCCGCAGGCTGATGTACTTGGAATCCTGTCCACCGATCTCGAAGATGGTGTCCACAGCAGGATCTATCGCAGCAGCAGCCGTTGCCTGCGCCGTGATTTCGTTCCTGACCACATCCGCGCCAATCATGTCGCCTGTAAGGTATCTACCCGAGCCCGTGGTTCCCGCGCCTGCGATTTTCACCTGAGAACCGACCTCTTCGCCCACCTCTGCCAGTCCTTGTTTCACGGCTTCGATCGGCCGGCCGGCCGTAGGCAGATACCGCTTAGAAAGGACGCGCATCCGATTGTCGATAACCACCACATTGGTCGAAACAGACCCCACATCCACGCCGAGATACCCTTCGATCAGGCCGTCCTCTCCGAGGACAGCGTCCTGGTCCGGATTCGGCATGACGCCTGTGGGCTTCTCGAGTGGACGTACTCCTCTCCGATCATGCCGCTGTTCTGCCGACAAGTGGGCGGCGAGCGCGGAACCACCGCGGTATGGAACCGTACGCTCGGGACGCTGGATGACCATAAGCGCGGCACCGATTGCCCCGGAGGTATTGAAGTGCTCCGGAACCGTTATTTCTGATTCGGCCAGTTTTAGGACTTCTCGGAACGCCCTGCGCATGCCGAGGTTGGCGGCCACGCCGCCAAGGAAAAGAAGCGGTGCCGAAAAGCTCTTCCCTTTCCCGACTGTGGCCTTGAAGTTCCTCGCCATGGCGTAGCATAGTCCCGCCACGATATCATAATCCGGCGTGGCGATCTGCTGCAGGTGAATCATGTCGCTCTTGGCAAAGACGCTGCACCGCCCCGCCACACGGGGGGGGATTTTTGACTGAAGTGCGATACGGCTGAATTCTTCTATGGAAAGGTGAAGACGTGACGCCTGTTGATCAAGGAACGATCCCGTCCCGGCTGCGCAGGCCGTGTTCATGGAAAAATCCTCTACTTTGACGCCGCAGGAGGACTGATCGGCAACAAGGCTTATGAGCTTCGCATCCTCCCCCCCCATCTCAATCACGGTCCTCGTGCGAGGGTGAAAGTGACCGGCGAAAACGGACTGGGCGAGGATCTCGTTGATGAACCGCGCGCCGATGATGTCGGCAATCGGTTTCCCTCCGCAACCGGTGATACCCGCCGACCGGATCGTGGCTTCAGGGAATTGTAACGAAAACGCGGAGAGGGCGCCTACAAGTGTATTGACAGGATCCCCCTTGATGCGGATATAGGTCGTGTCGAGAACGGTACCGTCCTCATCAAGAACCGCTGTCTTAACGGTTACGGAACCAATATCGATACCGATAATATAATCTCTCTGCATAAGTGCCGCTCCTGATCCTGCATGAGTTGATTTAACTTGCGGTTTACGACAGAATGCTGCGATCGTTGACCAAACGTGCGCGATTTAACCGTTGCAACCGTTCTCATTTCACACGAGCATCATTGCGGCGAACAACGGAGATCAGATGTATCTGAAGCAATTACCATTATAATAAGAACAAAGGTGACAGTCAACACTAATGCTTGCCGATTCCCCGTCAAACTGAGGTATTCAAAAAACCTTGACCCCAAGGTACAAGGATTTAGATACAAAAATACAAAATCATGGTATAATGCCGGTAACGTGCTGCCATTTTCCCCAAGGGAATGTTATGATGAACCCTCCCGGCGATATAACGGATATGAAAATACCCTCGCTTTTCCAGGGACTGCGCACGGAGAAAAAAACCGGCACGGTCGTGTTCGAGCGAGACGAGGTCGTTAAAAAGGTCTATTTCAAGGAAGGCGACATCATCTTTGCCTCGTCCAGCCTAGCGGAGGACAGCCTTGGAGAATATCTGCTCCGGGCCGGCACTATAACCAAAACACAATACGATGCATCCATGGAGGCTCTCAAGAAATCAGGGAGAAAACACGAGGCTGTTCTCATTCAGCTCGGCTTTATCTCGCCGCAGAATCTCGTCGCCGGCGTTAAGGACCAGGTCAAGCATATCATTCTCAGCCTGTTCGGCTGGCGTGAAGGTCGGTATACCTTCGAGGAAGGCTCGCTGCCGCAGGCAGACATCGTACCGCTCCAGATGAGCACCGGAAACCTAATCCTTGAAGGTTTGCGAGGTGTCGACTGGCAGCTCGTCCGCAAATCGCTCCCACAGCTCAAAACGGTGCTCCGCCCGTCCCAAGACCCATCGCAGCTTTTTCAGGGCGCGGATCTCACCCCGGACCAGATGGCGATTCTTTCGCTCATCGACGGCAAGAAGAATATCGAGGAGCTCTGTTCACATTCCGGCATCGGTGACTTCAACACGCTCAAGGCGGTGTATGTCCTCCTCGCGCTTAGAATGGTCGAGCCCGGTGAAATCAAGACCGAGGAGGAAAAGAGCTTCGCGCGCGAGATTGTGCGCGAGACAGTAAAGGCAAAAACGACCTTAGAACAAAAGCCGGTTGAACCCGAGCGTCCATCACCTTCTGCTACGAAAGAAAGGATACAGAAGGCGTATCAAGATATGGAATCCCAGGACCATTACCAGGTGCTTGGCGTGGACCGCAACGCCACCGCACAGGTAATCAAGAAGGCGTACTTCAAGCTCGCAAAGCTCTATCACCCAGACAGGCACTTTGACCCTGAGATGAGCGACCTGAAGCCGAAACTAGAAGCGCTCTTCATGAGGATCCACAAGGCATATGATATGCTCCGCACACAGGACGCGCGAGATCAGTACTCCAGAAACCTGAGCAAAACGGGGAAAAGGTCCGGGGCGGAACAGCAGGCACCAGAGAAAGCGGCCCAGAAGGAGTCCGCCGTTAACCAGTATAATGAAGGGATGAGGCAGTTTAAGTCAGGGAACTTCTGGGGAGCGGAAGAGGCCTTCCGGTGGGCTTCCCGTCTCGATCCGGGAAATCCGCGGTTCCTGTTCTATCAGGGGCTTGCCCTGTCCAACATGCCAAGGAGGCGCCATGAAGCCGAGGAGCACTTCAATAAAGTGATCGAGATGTCACCGGGCAGACTGGAGTATTATATGGAGCTCGGGAATTTTTATCTAAAGAACAATCTCAAGGCCAAGGCCCTTGCCGTATTCAACAAGGCTCGGGACAGGGGGCTCGACTCTGCGCAGTTGAGGCAGGCAATCGCTGCCGCGGCAAGCGAAGGAGAAGTGAAGAAAGAAAAAGAGCTGGACAAGGGATCTAAGGGCGGCATCTTCAGCAGGATCTTTAAGGACAACAAATAGTGCCACTGCACCGAACACCCTGCCATACTATTTTGATTTTAACCGGGCAATCTCTTCTAACCGGCAATCTGCTTCGTGCGTTCTTCCCTCTTTCAAAAGACTGATGACATCTGCATCCGCGATGGCCTGAAAGATCTCTCTGCGAGCGGCCTCATCCTTGACTTCATCCAGGACACGGGCGCGAAACACTGACATCTTTCGGAGAAACACCTCATACTCATGACCATACCGTTCCTCGATTTCCCTGCGGATCTTTTTCGACAGCGCGGGGCTCACGCCGCTCGTCGAAACAGCGATCAAAAGGTCACCGCGCTCTACTACCGACGGTACGATGAACGTGCTTTCGTCAGGCGGGGCGGCTACATTCACGAGGATATGCCTTTTTCTGCAAAGCCTGCCTATACCAGCGTTCACCTCCGGGGAATCCGTAGCTGCTATGACGAGAAGATCGTCGGCTAAGTCTTTTTCATCGAACGTTTTCGGGATGTGGGCTATCTTGCCCGATTGCGACAGTTCCTGCAGTTTGGCCGTGAGCGAAGGGCTGATGACCCTTACCTCGGCGCCCGCTTCAAGTAAGGAGAGCGCCTTGCGCTCGGCTACCTGTCCTCCGCCGGCAACCACGCAGGGCCGTTCTCGAAGATCAAGGTAGACAGGATAGTATTTCATTTTGTCCGGAGTCTTGCTATGAGAGGCCTGACTTCCCTCTGCATGGAAGGGTATTTCTTCACGAGCGTGTCCAACGCAGCCAGTGCCTGCTCTCGGTCGCCGCGCTCCGCATACGACATGCCTGTATAATAGAGCGCGTCCTTTTCCGCAGAGGAGCCAGGATAGTCCTTGAGCAGCTTTTCAAGCCTGCCGATGGCAGACAGGTACGAACCCCTTTTGTAGTAGAAAAGTGCGACATAGAGTTCGTATTCAGCGCTCCTGTCGACACAAATGGCGATTTTGCCGCTTGCATCCTCCTCATAGATGCTCTTTGGATACTTCTGGAGGAGCTTCTGAAACTCCTTCATTGCCGTCCGGTTAGGACCCGGGTCCCGATCGATGGTAGTGAACTGATTGAAGCTGCACATAGCAATCTGGTACTGCGCATATGCCGCGTCCTTATTCACGGGATGGTAGTTCAGGAACGCCTGGTACTCCACGAGTGCTTCGTCGTACTTCTCTTCGCCGTAGTACGTGTCCGCAACACGGAGCATCAGCGCCGCGTCATAGCTCTTGTCAGGCGACTTTTCCTCGATTTCCTGATAGCCCTTGCGAGCTTTTTCGAAGTTGCCTCTCTGCATGTCTTCTTCGGCAGCTCTGAATACGGCTGAAGCGTCGAAGACCTCTTTTTTCTCGGCACAGCCTGCCATGACCATTACAATCAGAACGGGGAGTATGGAGGATGTTTTTCTCATATCAATGAAAGCAAAGCGGCCGGGAAAATTGGTGCCGAAGGGGGGACTCGAACCCCCACGGGATTGCTCCCACTGCGCCCTGAACGCAGCGCGTCTACCAGTTCCACCACTTCGGCACGGGTACACGACAACAGGCTGTAATAATAAAGAGAACGGCCGCGATTGTCAAGGACGTTTTTCCCACCATGGCCGTTAAGTTGTTTATGACGACATTGCTTCTTTACCGCATTTCTAGATGCTTTGGCTATGCCACAGGCGGGGAGTCGTCCTCCCGTGTCTTGCTTAGAAATAGATATTCCAGCTCAAATTCCCCTCTGACTGATACCGATCGAAGGTCTTTTCCCAGGAAAGGGAAAAAGCAATGCTGTTGTTTGTAGTGATTTTGAAATTTTGAACCAGCGAGGTCTTTATGCTGCGGTGTTCGTCCCCTGCTACATAGTAGACACTCTTCGCGGAAAGGTCGATTTTCCATGAATCGCTCAATCTCTTAATGATGCCTGCGGAAGCCCCGAACCCGAGCGAATAATTGTCTTGAAGCCCCCCGCTGAGCTCCAGGTCCGTTTCAATCATGATATACGAAAGACCGAGAAAACCGCTCTTATAGGAAAAACCACCACCCGGGTTTAACCGATAGATGAGGTGTTCATCCCCGTCCGAGAAAAGTTCGCGGTCGAACCCCGTATTCACTTTCCACGAAACGGGCTTGAAAAACGCATCCCGGGGCGAGAGCGAAACAATGTCGATTAGGCGGAGACGTTGGAGTTGCGCCCTGTCTTCCTTGAAATAATATCTGCCGCTGATGTCGAAAAAATTTATCTGTGCGCCTTCGGTAAACCCCTCATCCGGGTCGAGAAGGTCATGATATGCTGCCCTCCACCCTATCTCCGTAAAAAAGGAGTCTGTCCGATAGCCCCCGCCGAAGCTGAGTCTTCCCGGGAGGTGCCCCTGCTCGGGGGGGATAGGTGGCGTAATGGAGTAAGCGTCTGCATCCTGTTTCCCGAGCGAGCTCCGGGCGCTCAGCACGGGCAGATACTGCTTCAGGTATTCCTCTTTCTCCAGCTGTTTGCGCGAATATTTATACTGGAGCAGTTCAGCGGACAGGTCCAGGATCATCATTTTTTCTTCACGCGCTAATTGCATTTCCACAACGGCCTGCGGTGATGTCTTCTTGTCCACCACATCGAGCGCCACGTCCTCGTTGCCGCTTTCCATGTGTGACGCAATGGCTAGGATGCGCGTTGCTTGGGAGGGACGGTACTTCTCCCCGGTGATCAAACCACTCTCCTTAATGACCCGTATGGTGTCGATCGGGATCACCCAGAACCGGACCTTATTGTCCCAGAACGCATCAGTCAAATGGAGCGACGGCCGGGCAACTTCCAGGAGAAAAAGCAGGTCAAAAGAACAGTTTTCATCAAAAAAATAATAGTCTGCGTAGATGTCCCTGAGTTCCCAGACATGCATGACCAGCCTGCGCACCTCTTCTTCGGTCAGGTTGAGATGATATTCCCATATGTCCCGGTATTCGATATTGCTATACTCTGCCACTTTTTCGTAATAAGGAAGAATTGAGAAATAACCGGGATAATAACCGAATATTCCCTTGAAAGCATAGAGAAACCCGTTCGTGTCAGTGGCAGCCGCGGCATAAGTCACTGCATAGGACAATAGATCGCTCTGCTTCTCGCTGTCTATCCTGATCAGGGTATGGCCGAACATGGATCCCGGGCTGTTGTTAAGGGTCGTGGGAAAGACGAGCGCCGCAGAGTGAGGATTTACCTTCTTGAGCGCCTCATCGAATTCAGTGCAGTCGACGGGTGGAAGCCTGAGTTCGTCTATATCCAGCTTTTCCTTGAGCCAGGCATAACGCGCAACGAATCTGCAGCGAGGGTGTTCTTCACCATTCCTTTCCTCTCGGAAAAAGCTCCTGATGGTGGCTTCGAGTTCGGCAGCAGGATTCCGCTTCCCGTCCGGCGCAAGAAAAAACTTGGGATCATCGATGAGGCTTTTCATCCCGGAACCGTGATGTTTATAGTGGACAAGAATGTCCCAGTAGCGGTCTTCGTAAAGGCGCTTTTCTCTTGCGGACTTAAGCAGTACATCGAGATAGTTGTCGTCCGCAGCTGAGGACGGACGGGCCAAGGGGAAAAAGAAAAGGACCGAGAGGACTACAAAAAAAAGGTATACGGGGTATGATACCCCGTATACCGCGGTAACCGAAAAATCCGCAAAACGCATGATTACTTCGTGGAAGAGACATCTGCCACGTTATCTACGACATTGGCAAGAACAACACTCTCGGAGGTGAAGATCTTGGCGAAGCTGACCTGAAGCTTCTGATAGAACTCGGGGCGCTGCTCGGCGGGAACCTGCATCAAATCTGCAAATGCCTCGAGAGTCTCGCCATTGCCTCTGGCAATGTCTTTTGCCAGGTTATCCATGTTGGCGACAACAAATTCGTTCAGGCGTTCATTGCTCACAAACTTGGTAGGCTGTTTACACTCCGATGTGCCCGAGGTGACGCCGAAGGTCTGGCTGCCCACGGTGCCGTTTGTTGTTGCCTGAAATGCCTGGAGCAAAGATGACTGGTCGGCATTGTTCTGGAAGAGCATGGTACCCAGGCCGCAACCTACGTTTGACCGCGCCGTGCCGGTTGCAGAAGCAGCAAAAGCCGAACTGACTACAAAAACAACCATAATGGATAATACAGCAACTGCGAACAGCTTCTTCATAAAGTCCTCCTTAATTGAAATTTTGATACGATGGTAACCATTAAAGCGTACTTTTTTATTTTTGTCAACCAAAAAGCCATGCGCTGCTGGTTCATTTCTCGGTGACGCTGATCACATCTTTCTTGACCTGCTCATTAAGATAGCCTACAAGCCTTTCCCGTACCCCTTCGTCGGCAAACGATCTGATATGCCCCGGGACTGTGGTCTTCCAGAAAGCCTTTGGTTGTAACGCCGCGTCATACAGCATTTGGCCGTGATGTTCTGGAACTACAGGATCCTGTTCGCCGTGAATTATGAGAAGGGGCACCGGAGAGACCCTCTTGATGCACTTTACGGGACTGTAATCGTCGTTGAAGAAAAGCGACAGCGGATACTGAAAGGGCCAGGTGATGAAGACCTGAGCAAGCTTTTCGCGTGCGATGAGGCGATAACTGGAAAAAGCGCTGTCAATCACCAGGACAGAAATCCTGTCTTTATATGGAGTGTTGGCCACGGTATAGACCGCAATGGCGCCGCCGATGCTCTGGCCGAGGACTATGATCTGTTCCTTGTCCATGTCGGGAAGGGAAAGAAGCGTCTTAAGCGCCGCTTCGGCATCCACGTGAACGCCCTTGATACTAGGCTTTCCCTGTGACATTCCATACCCGCGGTAGTCAAAGATGAACAGATTGAATCCTTCCTTGACAAGCCACAGGACGCCGTTCACATGCGTACTCAGGTTCTCCGCGTTGCCGTGAAGAACCATGATGGTCGCACGAGCATCCGGCTTTGCTGCATGGAAGAACCATCCGTGCAGAGTGAGCCCGTCGGGAGTTTTGAAATAAATGTCCTCGGGAAAGAAGAGCTGGGCTACAGGATTATCGTGAAGCTGCTTTTGAGGATAAAAAAAGAGAGAGCTGCATCCCGAGACAAGCAGGAAGAGCAGAAAAAGCAGGAAATGGGGAATCTTATTCGCTGAGAGTCGCATACGCGCTCGATCGGATCCTTCTTTCTGATCGTTCATCGATCATTCTCGTGAGTCAATGAGTATGGTGACAGGCCCGTCGTTAGTCAGCGACACTGACATTGACTCCGCAAACACCCCCGTCTTGACGGAAAGCCCGGTCTCTCGAAGCTTCATAACGAATGTGTCGTATATAGCCCGTGCCCGGTCGGGGACCTCCGCGGCATCGAAGGATGGACGGTTTCCTTTGCGGCTGGATGCGGCAAGGGTGAACTGCGAAATCACAAGGACTTCTCCCTCGATCTCCGTGACCGAGAGGTTCATCTTGCCCTGGTCGTCTGCGAATATCCTGAGCTGTGCGACTTTCTTGACGATATAGTTGAGATCTTTGTCCACATCTCCTCTTACCGCGCAGAGGAACACGAGGAGGCCTTTACTTATATTCCCCACGGTCTCATCGTTTATCGTGACCCTTGCCTCAGAAACTCTTTGAAGCAGTGCCTTCATGGATAATTCTTATCATGTTAGCTGCAAGTCTGTCAATTCATTTCCACACAATCATCTTGCATTGTTTTAGCGTCCGGATTAAAATTTAAGACAGCATACATCACGAAGACAGCGAAAGACACCGAGACGTAATAACTGCGGGTCTATCCGATGATCCTCTTCGTACTTCGAAGTTTACAAATCATGAAAAAGGCACTTGATGATACCATAGACCTGAAGGGGCTAACCCCGAACGAGATAGACAGCCTCTGTAGCGACAGAATGGGACAGAGGCCGGGACAGGGACTTCGTGTAGCAATTTGGATGTACCGGAGGAAGGTCGAGGACTTCGATTTTATGGCCGATCTGAACAAGCCGTTCCGGGAGCAGCTCAAGAAGTATGGCACCCTCTCCAGGCTGACGGTCGAGCAGAGGAGCGCATCACGGGACGGCACCGAAAAGCTCCTCTATCGTCTCTCTGACGGGAATACAATTGAGGGCGTCCTCATACCTGGACCAGGCAGGCTCACACTATGCGCTTCTACCCAGGCGGGCTGCGCATCTGGCTGCGGCTTCTGCCGCACCGGTTCAAGCGGACTGGTGCGGAACCTCACTCCTGCGGAGATCGTGAACCAGGTCTTCGCAGCTCACAGAATCGCAAACGTCCCCATAACGAATATCGTCCTTATGGGAACCGGTGAGCCGCTCAGCAACTACGATGCTGTCAAATCTTTTATTTTGATTGCCACCGACCGGAACGGGATGGGATTCCCGAATAAAAAGGTGACGATTTCCACCTGCGGCCTTGCTCCGATGATAGAGCGGATGGCCGAGGATAAAGAAATGGATGCAAGCCTCGCCGTATCGCTTAACGCAACCACAGACGAACAGCGGGATCGCCTCATGCCGGTGAACAGAACCTATCCGATCGAGAGGCTGATGCAGGCCCTGCATCATTACTGCAGGACAACAGGCAACACCATAACAATCGAATATGTGCTGCTCAAGGGCATTAACGATTCCTTCGAAGACGCGAAGCGGCTCGCGGCCCTTCTCAGGGGTCTTCCGTGCATGATCAACCTCCTGATGTTCAACCCCTTCCCGGGGAGCGCGTTCGTGCGTCCGGATGAGAAGCAGGTATACGCCTTCAGGGACTTCCTTCTCAACCACGGGTGCATCACCGTGGTCCGAAACAGCCGGGGACAGGATATTAACGCCGCCTGCGGCCAGCTGAGGGCTGCACTGTCGGCTCCTGCCGATCAATGAAAGCCTGGAAACAAAATCCCCCTCTCGCGTAAATGCGGAGGGGGATTCCCGTGCGTTGCTCGCAGGCATCTCTCATCAATAATCAGAAAGCGATTTACCTGCGGCGGCTATCTCGTTCATGATGTCCGTACGCCTGATAGTCACCGATGTCTTTGTCCAGATCAGCTTATACGTCTCCATTTCCAGATTCTGTTCCGTATCGACGGTACTGGTATCTTCAAGCTTCCTGCATATACCGTCCAAGCACCACTCCAGCACCCGCTTACTCGTCCCAATGGGAGTAATGCCGTTAAAGACGATCTCCTTCCAGGACAGGAGAAAAGCATCGCTTTTCCCAGCTTCGCTCGCGTAGAGGAAACTGACTGACCAGCCCATTTCGCAGGGGCCCGCGTCGCACAGCAGCACATTCTGCTTCGTCCTGTAATATCTCCCGATCAGCGTTTTGTTCTCCGTATATTTGCTGATCGTCGCTTGGTTTGCCCTATGATCGATTCGGACCTCTTGGGATGGTGTGATCTCAAACAAGATTTTCATGGGGGTCAGGTGCAGTTTACGCCGTTCTGCCTGTGGATCTTTCGGCTCCTCCCGCTTCGCCTCAACTACCGGTGCGGGTTTTTTCGGTTTTTCATGCTTGATCGGCTCGGGTTTCTTCTTTTTTTCGGGTTCGGGTTTTTCTACCTCAACCTTCTCTGCCACCACCGGTGTGATGACAAGCCTGCCCTCATCAAAACGAGCTTCGAGCCGCAACATATCGTTCTTTTTCACGTTAAACACTCCTGAAACTGTTTTGCTCCCTGCACGGCAGGAAACGATATGTTCTCCTGCGACCACGCTTTCTATGATGTTCTCAGCCACCCCTTTGTAAACATCGTCAACAAAGACCTTTGCATCCGGAATCGAGCTTTTTACCATCACGGACCCGTATTTCACAATGGTCAATACCTCATCCTGTTCTTGCAATGCTGCTTTATCCTGGCCATCGCTGAAGCTGCTCCACTGTAAAATACTCATGCCCACGAACATTGAAATCATTAGGAATAATCGAGAGGAAAAGAATTTTTGTTGCATAATCTCTATCTCCACACAACACGACAGACCTCAATAACCTTATCGAACAACTTGTGAAAAACTATAGCATCCAGGCAGGAAAATTTAAGGTCAATTTGAGCCTTATGGCAAAGTCAAACACCACAAAACAATCACTTCTTGCGCAATTTTTCGATAATGCTTGCCATATCAGCGGGAGGCGGGACTGTAAAAGTCATAGGATGGCCTGTTTCAGGATGGAGTACGGATAACGATTCGGCGTGGAGCATCTGGCGCGATATCGGGAATTCGCCGATTTTCGCGGCTTTAGCGCCGCCGTACACCCTGTCACCTAGGACGGGATGACCGATGTGAGCCATGTGCACGCGAATCTGGTGCGTGCGGCCGGTCTTGATTTCAACCGCGACGAGGGTCGCGTTCCCAAACCGCTCCTTGACCGTGTAGAGCGTGATGGCCTCTCGCGGCCGATGAGTGGTCACACTGATCTTCTTCCGCTCCTTCACGTGCCGGCCAAGGCCGGCCTCGATCGCTCCTGAGCCTTTCTTGATTACGCCAGAGACCAGGGCCAGATAGTGCTTTTGCACTGTACGGTTCTTGAACTGGGCCGAAAGAGAGTGGAGAGCCTCCTGCGTCCTCGCCACCACCATGACTCCTGAAGTGTCCTTGTCCAGTCTGTGAACTATGCCAGCACGCTCCCGCTCGATTCCCCGAATGCCGGGGCCGGAAGCGGGAAGGCTCCCGTAGTGGAACAGGAGGGCGTTCACGAGTGTGCCCGTGTAGTTGCCTGGTGCCGGATGCACCACGAGGCCAGGTGGTTTATTTAGCACAATAATGTGGGGGTCTTCATAGATGACGTACAGCGGGATAGGCTCCGGCAGCACTTCCAGCACCTTCTTCTCCGGCAGTTCGAGGGCAACTGTCTCATTGAGCTTTACCTTATACCCCGGCTTTTCGATCCTGCCGTTTACGCGTGCAAGGCCTTCTTTGATCATGGCCTGGATGCGGCTGCGGGAGATGTTCGGCTCATAGTGTGCGATGAAGATATCGAAGCGTTTGCCAATATGTTTTTCGGTGACTGTGAGGGTTGTCGTGAGCATGGGATGGATGACAAAACATCAAGTGCGTCTCTTATATTCGGGCCTTGGTCTTATTTGAACCCTAGGCAGCGCTATCTGACATTGGCCGCCCGTTCTTTGCCGAGTCTCCAGAACATAAATAACGAAAATCCGAACATGAAGACCGCGATGATCTGGGAGGTCGAAACCAAGCCGCTGAAGTAGAGGCCCCGCGCTGCATCACCACGGAAGAATTCGACCGCAAACCGGAGAACAGAATAGAAGAGCGGGTAGAGCCAGAACAACTGGCCATCGAACGTTTTATGCCGCCGGAGGAAGATAAGGGCCCCAAAAATAATGAACTCCCCGCCCGACTCCATGAGTTGGGTGGGGAACAGCGGAACGCCGAGGGGCGCGAGCGAATGAGGGTCATTGAACGTGATGCAGACAAAGCCGCTGCAGGGCGCACCGTAGCAGCAGCCGGCAAAGAAACAGCCGAGCCTGCCGAAAGCGTGCCCGAGCGCGATGTATGGCGCCATGATGTCCGCCGTCTTCCAGACCGGCAGGCTGTGCTTCTTCACATACCAGATGCCAACTGGCACGGCCGCGAGCAACCCGCCGTAAAACACCAGACCACCCTTCCAGATTGCGAACACATCCAGGGGGTTCCTCGTGAATTCTTGCAGGGTCGTCAGCACATAGAGCACACGAGAACCGATGATGGCCGCCAGAAGCAGATAGACACCCATGTCGAGGATAAGATCAGGCTTAACGCCCTCCTTCTCCGCCCGTCGCGACGCAAGCCAGATGCCGAGGAGAAAACCGATGCCAATCATGAGGCCATACATCCTGATCGGGATAGGACCGATGACCCAGGGGCCGAAAGTGATTTTCGGTATTTCGAACAGTATGGGATGCATATTGACTCTTTTGGAATGTTCAATTATGACGGTCAGCGTTTAAATTTCGATCCTCTGACATGTGGCCTGATCAGAATCTTCAGCTTTGGTATTTACATGACTACCTCTGTGGCTTTCTGATCAGCATATCGATTGCCAACAGCGTCACACCAATGGAGATGGCGGAGTCCGCCACGTTGAACGAAGGCCAGTAGTACGACTTAACGTACCACTGGATGAAATCGACCACCTCCCCATACCGCACGCGATCGATCACATTCCCTATCGCCCCACCCGCGATGAGCGAAAAAGCGAACACGAGCAAGCGCTCATGGGACTTCCGTATCAGTGCGGCGATCACAATCACAGCCACGAGCGTAATCACGATGAAGAACAGGCTCCGCCATCTGCTGTGCACGTCCGAGAAGATTCCGAACGCCGCCCCCGGATTCCGTACGTTCGTGAGGTTGAAAAAACCCGGGATGACCGTTATGACCTCGTGTCTGCGGAGATGCACATCGACAAGATGCTTTGTCCACTGGTCCAGGATCAGGACAATGGCTACGATCAGGCCGACCCACAGGTATTTGTTCTTCATAAAACCTTTTCCAGCCACTAAGGCCCTGAGACTCAATTTTTTTCTTCGTCGCGCCTTGTCTTAGCGACTATCCTAGACCAGATTCCCGGCGCACCTGCTGCAGAGCTGCGGATGCCCTTTCACTGTGCCGACACTTTCCTGATACATCCAGCAGCGGCCGCACTTTGCGCCCTTTGCCGGGCCGGCAGTAATTTTGAGCCCCTTGATGACGTCGCTCGTATAAGCATTTGCCGGCGCATCGGACTCTTTTGCGATCGTGACGGATGAAACGATTAAGATGAACGGAAGGTCGTTACGGTAACAGTTCAGGAAATCAGAGAGCTCGGGCCCGGCATAGAATGCGACTCCGGCATCGAGCGAATGGCCGATTACCTTGTCCCGTCGGAGTGCTTCGAGCACTTTCGCCACTTCGCTGCGCACCGCGATGATCTTATCCCACCGCGCTTCGAGTGCCTCATCGATATAGTTCACTTCTGCTTTGGGGAAGGACGTGAGGAAAACGCTCTCTTTCTTTGAAGCATCTTTCATGTAGCCCCATACTTCGTCGGCGGTGAACGACAGCACCGGCGCCATGAGTCGGACCATGGCCGAGAGTATAGCGTGCATGACTGTCTGGCCAGAGCGCCGCTCGCGCGACGCGGTCTTCGTTGTATAGAGGCGGTCCTTAAGGATGTCAAGGTAGAATGCGCTCATGTCCACAGCACAGAAATTGTGCAGGGAATGGAACACAACGTGGAACTCAAAATCATCATACGCCTTCTCGACGCGCCGGATCAGCTTTTGCAAACGGTGAAGCGCCCAGCAATCGATCTCCAGGAGATCCTTGTGCACGACTGCGTCCTCTTCGGGATCGAAGTCCGAGAGATTGCCGAGGAGGTAGCGGCTTGTGTTCCTGATCCTTCGGTACGCCTCGGCAAGATGCGTGAGGATTTCCTGCGAGATTCTGATATCATCGCGGTAGTCCGCCGCAGAGACCCAGAGCCTCAATACCTCCGCTCCATACTTGTCGATAACTTCCTGTGGTGCGACCACGTTCCCGGCAGACTTGCTCATCTTTTTACCCGATCCGTCGACGGTGAACCCGTGCGTCAGCACGGTGCGGTATGGCGCCTGGCCCGTAGTGCCCACTGACGCGAGGAGCGAGGACTGAAACCATCCGCGATGCTGGTCGCTCCCCTCGAGATACATATCGGCCGGCCAGTTCAGTTCACGGCGATGCTTGAGCACCGCGGCGTGGCTCACGCCCGAATCGAACCATACGTCGAGAATATCCATCTCCTTGGCAAAATTCTTTTTCCCGCACTTCTTGCACATGGCATCCGCAGGCAGCAGTTCTTCGGCCGACCTGGTGAACCAGACGTCGGCCCCTTCCTGCTCGACAATCGAAGCCACATGGTCGATGATTGCCTCGTCCAAGAGCAGTCCGCCGCAGTCCTTGCACGTGAACGCAACAATAGACACTCCCCATGCCCGCTGGCGCGAGATGCACCAATCGGGCCGGTTCTCGATCATGCTCAGGAACCGGTCCTTTCCCCACGCTGGGACCCATGTCACGGTGTGAACATTCTCGACCGTTTTCCTCAACAGGTTGTTTGTCTTCATGGAGATGAACCACTGTTCGGTCGCGCGGAAGATCACGGGATTCTTGCACCGCCAGCAATGCGGGTAGGAATGTGAAATCTTTTCTTCGGCAAGGAGGGCATGTTTCTCTCGCAGAAGGCTGATGATCCCCTTGTTCGCCTTGAACACCTGCTCGCCCGCAAACTGACCCGCTTCTTTCGTAAACCGAGCCTTCCGGTCAACAGGGGCAAAGATGTCGAGGCCGTATTTGAGCCCAATCTCATAGTCCTCCTGGCCGTGGCCCGGAGCCGTGTGCACGGCCCCGGTGCCTGCATCGAGGGTCACGTGCTCGCCAAGGATAACAAGGGAATCCCGATCAAGGAAGGGATGACGCGCTTTGAGGCCTTCGAGCTTTCTGCCTTTAAACTTCTGAAGAACCTGATAATCTTTTATGCCAAACTTCTGCATGGACTGAGCAAGGAGCGCTTCGGCAACGATCAGGACCGAACCGGAACCAATATCAGCGGCGATATAATCGAACTCGGGATGGAGAGCCACGGCAAGGTTCGACACAAGCGTCCAAGGTGTGGTAGTCCAGATCACGATGGAGACGTTCTTTCCCGCGAGGGGGGGGAGCACCTTTGCCGCGTCAGGCAGCGGAAATCGCACGTAGATTGAGGGAGATTCGTGGTCAGCGTACTCCACTTCTGCCTCGGCGAGCGCCGTTTCGTCGGAACCGCACCAGTAAACCGGCTTCTTCCCTTTATATACAGCGCCGGCCCCCACGAACTTGCCGAGTTCCCGAACGATCGCCGCCTCGTAGGCGTTGTTCATGGTGAGATAGGGGTTGTCCCAGTCGCCGAACACGCCGAGCCGCTTGAACTCGTCGCGCTGCACGTTGATGAACTTCTCGGCGTAGTCGCGGCAGAGTTTCCTGATCTCGACCTGGTTCACGGCGTCCTTCTTCGGCCCCAGGTTCTTCATCACTTGGTGCTCGATAGGGAGTCCATGACAGTCCCAACCGGGGACGTAAGGAGATGAGAACCCCTGCAGGCACTTGTACTTCACAATGATGTCCTTCAGGATCTTGTTCAGCGCATGACCGATGTGAATGTGGCCGTTCGCATATGGCGGCCCGTCGTGCAGGATGTAGCTCTTCCGGCCCTCACCCTGCTTCTGAATGAGATCGTAGACCTTCTCCTGTTGCCATTTCTCGATGACCCTGGGCTCGAGGTCCTTGAGGTTGGCCTTCATGGGGAAATCCGTTTTGGGAAGATTGAGCGTCGTCTTGTAATCCATTAGTCGGCAGCCTCGTCCATCTCTTGTTTTTTCTTCGTTGTTTCGACGGGGCTTCCTTGATCAATCATATAGAACTGGCCTGCTTTCTGCCCTTTCTTGGCATCGGCATACTGCGTAGGCTCGGTGCCCTTGCGGAAGACGTCGCTTACCGCATCTGGCGCGCCTTCCCGCGCGAGCAGCCCTGTCTCGGGATCGATTTTCACGAAGACCACGTCTTCCGTCGGCGTGAAGTCCTCGGCAGGCTTGCCTGCGAGCGCCTTGGCCATGACAGAAATCCAGATTGGAAGTGCTGCGCGCGCGCCGGTCTCCCGGTCACCGAGTGAAGCCGTAGCGTTGTCATATCCAACCCAAACGCCCGTCACGATGCTCGGGGTGTATCCGACAAACCATGCGTCCACATAATTGTTCGTCGTTCCGGTCTTTCCCGCGATTGGCTTTCCAAGCACCTGTGCGCCCTTGCCCGTGCCCTCCTCGACCACGCTCTTGAGCAGGCTCGTGACCAGAAAGGCCGTGTTCCTATCGATCGTCTCCTCAGGCTTGGGCTGGTAGCTCTCGAGCACGGCACCCTTGCCGTCGATGATGCTCGTAATGATGATGGGCTCGGTGTGCACTCCCTGAGAGGCGAACGTGGCATAGGCAGAGGTCAGTTCCAGCGGCGTGACCGCAGACGAGCCGAGGGCCGTGGTATAATCGTAGCTGATCTGGCTGGTGATGCCGCACTTGCGCGCGAAGTTAATGGCTTTGTCCAGCCCGATCTTCTCAAGCAGACCAACGGTGACGGCGTTCCGTGAGAGCGCGAGCGCCGTCCTAAGCCGCATGGGGCCGAGGAACCGCTCATCGTAGTTCTCGGGCTTCCATCCTTTCTTTTCGAACTCGGTCTTCTCATGGATTACCGGCAGGTCCATGAGGATCGAGGCCGGAGTGAACCCGTTTTCGAGCGCCGCGCCGTACACGAACGGCTTGAATGACGATCCGGGCTGGCGTTTGGCCTCGGTAGCATGGTTAAATCCTCCTTCGACGAAGTCATATCCGCCGACCATGGCGCGCACATACCCGGTGAAAGGCTCGATCGACACCACGGCGCCTTCAACGAGCGGCGTCTGGTCCAGAACAAACGAGGCGAGTTGCTGCTTCTTGTCGTAGTCCTTTAAGCGAACCCTGATGATGTCGCCTGGCTGGACGATCTCCTGAGGCTTCTTGTATTCATCAGGATCATCCCGTTTCTTCTTATGCTTGAGGAGTGCCCAGGCCATGTCCTCCTGCATGATGTAGCCGACAAGCCCGCGACCCCTGACCGTGATATAGTTATCGCCGACCGCCAGCACGTGCGCGTTGAACCCTTCCCCGGGCTTTACCATCACATGGAGCGAACCCCACTGGATCGGCGTGGACTTGAGCTTCTTGAAGCCCACGCGACCGCGGAACCCCTGCCGTTTGTCGAGCGAACGAAGACCTTCCCTAAGTGCCGATACCGCTGCCCGCTGAAGATCGAGGTCGATCGTCGTGTAGACTTTGAGCCCATCCTGGTACAGCATTTCAGGCCCGTACTTCTTCTCGATGTATTTGCGGATATAGTCCACGAGGTGCGGCGCAAGCTCTTCCTGGGGCCTCAGGTTCTCGAGATTAAGCGGCTGGTTGTAGATTTTCATGCTTTGGTCGGTGGTCAGGTAACCTTCGTCCACCATCCTCTTGAGCACCTGCCACTGCCGCAGTTTGGTCAGGTCGATATCGCTGTAGGGTGAGTATACCATGGGCGATTTTGGCAGACCGGCAAGAAGCGCAGCCTCGGCCTGGTTGAGTTCCCAAGCGTTTTTCCCGAAATATGTCTTGGCAGCCATCTGTACGCCGTAGGCTCCGTGGCCGAAGTAGATCTTGTTCAGGTAGAGTTCGAGGATCTCCTCCTTGTTTAGTTCTTTTTCCAACCGTCGTGCAAGGATAATTTCTTTTATCTTGCGTGTGAACTTCCGTTCCGGGGAAAGGAAAACCACCTTCGTGAGCTGTTGCGTGATTGTGCTGCCACCCTGCTTCAGCCGGACCGACATAATGTCTTTCAGCGCAGCTCGCATGATGCCGCGGTAATCGATGCCCTTGTGCTGGTAGAAGCGCGGATCCTCGGTCGCAAGCAGCGCGTTCACCATGAACTTCGGGATCCGCTGAAGCGGTACGTAGATGCCCTTCTCGATCTTCACCTGACCCAGTACCCTGCCGTCCTCGGCCAAGATGAGCGTACCCGGGCTCGGTTTGTAGTCCTTGAGCGATTCGACCGTGGGCAGGCCGAAAGAGAGAATGTAGAACAAGAGCGCGATAAAGAGAATGCCGGCCACAAATGCTATGACGAGGATCTTTAACGCCTTCTTGGGAGTGAAGTCCTTAAACCAGGGAAGCGCAAAGGCGAACCAGAAGACCTTGAACTTTTCCCAAGCCGACAAATACCACTTATGGATTATTCCAAGGATTTTATCAAACCATTTCTTCATCATAACGAGAACCTCGAACGACCGCGTTCCTCTTGGGCAGTATCGAAAATAATAGCATCACGCCGAGATAAAATCAAACGAAAAGTTTTATTCGATTTGCGTCGTCATACGCCCCTGATGCAAGCTTGATATGGCCGATGCGTGAAAACCTTGGTCAAAAGCGCTTTTAAGCCAAGGCCGGCCTGGAACAATCCTATTCGCCAGATTTTGCTCAGCTCCGTTCTGTCGCATCGCGGGGGTGTCGCGCCACAGAGTCGGATGTGCAAGGACGTCACGATCTGCGTGATGGCCGAACAATTCTGCCGCATCAGCCGTTTCAGAGGCCGAGAAGGCCTTCTGCATCACTGCCAGAAGTGCGCCCATGTTATCGGCAGCCGGATATGACGCCAGATCATCCGTAGCGTGTCGGGCTCAGTCCTTGGCGGCAAACGCCGGGGACGGCATCAGGAGGCCGAAAGGATTACTGTACCCTTGACAGAGGCGATGGTATTCGCTATAGTTTTGCTGTTATCATCTCACTTCAAGGAGGTCTTCTATGAAGCGCGCAGCAATCGTAGCAGCAGTCGTAGCAATAATCGTGGCAGCAGCAGCATTCGCCGGGTCTGTCAAGACCTATCAAGTGACCGGCCCAGTCTTGGAGGTCAAGGATACGATGATCGTGGTCCAGAAGGGCAAGGACAAATGGGAAATAGCCAAGGACGCGAACACCAAGGTCAAGGGCGACCTCAAGGTCGGCGCCAAGGTCACTATCCAGTACGAGATGAAGGCAACGGACATCGAAGTAAAGGCAAAATAAAGATAACATACCCGTGAAATGGATCAACCTGTAGCGGCTCCGGGAATCCCCGGAGCCTATTCTTTTTGACTTCACCGTATAACACGATCTATCACGCAGTCCTCAAAAATCTGATGGATTGCGCCTCATAATGACCGGCAGCAGATCAATCCATTGCAGTATGTGAAAGACCATTTTAAAAGCGAAACAACCTGCAAGAAAGTGATTCAAATCACAGGATATGGATATTATTACAAAGTCAAACAATATTGTGTTATTTTCTCAAGTTTTTAACGTCCTTTGACCAACAACAAATTAAGGATCAAATGTAAAAAACGATGAGCTTGTTCCGAGGTTATACAAAGGGTAGGCGGCATGAGAAAAGAAGGTATTAGTGCAGATTATCGTAGCGTATCTCAGCCCCAAGCCTGTTATGAAGCCAGCTTGGTCTTAGAAAATCTTCTGGTTCGGGAAACTGAGTGGGGAGAATGCTGTTATACGCGCGGGATGCCGATTCCAACCGAGTATCCCCAGCCAACGTAGAGTTGAGCGCACGATTGCTGCACTTCCTGATCCACATTGCTAGGACGAAACGGAAAACCAAATCCTTCCTGAAAATTCTTGGCTTCTTATCTTCTGTCCAACACCGCCTTTACGATACGATCTAGCTCCTTTGACTCGACCGGCTTGCTGACATATTCGACCAGTGAGAGCCCGAGAGACTTTATATCGTTCTCCACAGAGCCATACCCAGTGAGGATGATAACCGGCACGGTCGGCAAGGCCTGTTTGAGCGCAGTGAAATATTCACGACTCCCCATCCCGGGCATCGAGTAATCCGTCACGACAAGATCAACTTTCGTCCCTTCCCGAATGACTGACAAAGCAGATCCAGCATCGGGTTTCGGTATAACATGATACCCGAACATGCTCAAGGTGTCCTCTAGGTAACTTAAGATATCGCTATCATCGTCTACCAGCAATATAGTCTTCATACTCCCATCCATTCAGAGATCATGGAATTCAGCCGGCACTCACCGGCGCTGCACCACTTAAGAGGAGTTCCGGCTTGCGTATCCTCAATGCATGGTGCACCGTGTGACAGTGAGCAGGACCAGTCTCCATCGCAATCTTCGATCTCCCGACTCGGCTCCGGGATCACGTTCACGTGATGTGCCGGATTTAAAGATCGTCTGGGATCCTCCCGCATCGTGATGTAATCTAAACATTTTGTTGAATATTGTCAACTGCAAGTTTCGGGAGGCAACCTAGCGCCATCACCCTGGCACGAGGCGTGTATTTTTGCAGAGGATAATTACGTTGCATTTCCTCGGCACATTTTGATGACCCTCTGTTTGTCAACCGACAACATCAAGGATGAATTCATTTCAAGGATGACCCAGCTGGACGACCGGAATTGTAGATTGTCCCTCCTGCTGCAACGTATTCTCGAAGTACTGCCGTTGCTTCCTCACGGAGAACGTCCCGCACCACCGTTATCCCGCGACCATTGAGCGCCGCGACCCAATCATTCAACTTGGGCCCTTCATCGAATCCAATGGCCCGCACGTCCTCGTCTCGCGCCCCGCACACAAGTCGCCGGATGCCAGACCAGGTTATGGCGCCGAAGCACATGGCGCAGGGTTCTGCGGCGGTTACAAGATCATAGTGCAGTCTGCCTCCGTCGCTGAGGTCGTACCTATTTAAGGCCTTTTGAGCGAGAACCAGCGCCACAATTTCCGCATGAAGAACGGAGCAATTCGAGATGACGACCATGTTGACCCCTAGGGCGGTCAAGTGGCCGCCTTCGTCAAAGACGGCAGCGGCGAAGGGGCCGCCCGTTTGACGCTGCACGTTCTGACGCGCAAGTGCTATGACAAAGCGCAGACGGTCTTCGGCTGACGAGAACACCTCAGGGGATGTCGTTAATATATTCTTGGTCCAATCGGGCAATTGGATGCACGCTTTAGAAAGCAATCTGTTCCACCCCATAATATGATGTCATTCCGATTAAGCACTAATAGCTTTCGTACATTTGAAACCTCTCGTGAAGCCGGCTCCCGCCCCCCGCCCCCGAACGGTTCGCGACGGGATCAGGGAACCGTCCACATAAACAACTTTAATGACGAAACGGGTCGACAACAAACTTTTACCCTCAACAACCTGAAAAGCAACGTTTTCGAAAGCGTAGCAACGGAACCAGTAACAGATTTCACATATCGTCGTAGAACGGATCATCATGGCTGCGTTTTGTTGGGTGGCATCTCATTGTTTTCTTCCTTTTTCTCTTTTTTTTCCTCGCCCTTATCCTCGGTTTTCTGCTTTCTTGACATCTCCTTCAGCTTTTTATCGACTAGAAAGTTAACGGACCCTTCGGGATAGGCTCCTTCGTCGTCCCTCTCCCCCGCAGGCATACCGGTTAGTATTTCGAGCGCCTCGTTGACAGTCGAGACGGCGTAGATCCTGAATTTCCCTTCCCTGACCGCCTCGACAACACCCTTTTTAAGCATGAGGTTCTTTACATTGATCCTCGGAATAACAACGCCCTGTTCGCCAGTGAGCCCCCGGTTCCTGCACACAGCAAAGAATCCCTCGACTTTTTCGTTCACACCGCCGATGGGTTGGATCTCGCCTTTCTGGTTGATTGAGCCCGTGATAGCAATTCCCTGTTTCACCGGAACCTCGGCGATACCCGATATGAGCGCGACGAGCTCCGCCGTCGAGGCGCTGTCCCCCTCGACCTCTCCATAGCTCTGTTCAAAGGCCAAGCTGGCCGAAAGCGAAAGCGGCTTATCCTGTGCATACACGCCACCCAGGTATCCTGAGAGAATGAGCACGCCTTTGTTGTAAATGCGGCCCGAAAGTTTAGCCTCACGCTCGATATCAAGGACACCGCCTTTGCCTAGGTATACCCTGGCCGTTATGCGCGACGGCTTACCGAAGGAAAAATTCCCGATATCGTACACCGACAGACCGTTCACCTGCGCTGTGACTGCGCCTGTCACATCAACCATCAGTGTTCCGTCGGCAAAGAGCTCTTGGATGCGCTCATCGATCAAATTGGCCCGATAGACCTTCTCGTCTAGCGCCTTGTCTACGTGTTCAACGGTCACAACTGTGCTCCGTGCCTGCGACGCCCAATACGACGCCTCGCGCACCAGGTCCGTGAGATCGCTGAACCTGAGGGAAAGCTTACTTTTTCTCTCGCTCAATCGGACGGCATAGTCTATGACGGCTGCTACCGCATTCCGGTCAAAGGGAAGCAAGTTCTCGGTCTTCACCATGTTGCCGATAAAGTTCGCGTAACGCATCTTTTCGTCATGGGTGCTCGTGACCTGGGTATCGAAGTCGGACTTGACCTTGAAGATATCGCGAAAGTCCTCATCATAATAATAAAGAAGGTAGTAAAGCCACGGGCTTCCAAGCATGATGATCTTGAGAGAAACCGGTATGGGTTCGGGTTTGATACCGCCCGTAGTGAAGCCGTAGAGTTCGGCTACGTCCTCGATCTTCACCTCGTTCTTCTTTATGATACGCTTGAGCGCGTCCCAGGAAAATGGGTTCCGGAGCACATCGAGCGCGTTCAGCACGAGATATCCGCCGTTGGCCTGGAGCACGGAGCCTGAGCGTATCATGGTGAAGTTGGTATAGAATGCGCCGAACCGCGCTTTGCGCTCGATACGGCCCACAAGATTGTTGTACGTGGGGTTTGCCTCGTCCACCACGGGTCCGCCCCTCGTTCCGGAATTGTCCACGATGACATTCACCCTGTAGCGTTCAAAGAAGCTCACCTTGTCCATTCCCTCAATGGCTATGGGCAGTTCCGGTGTCTGGCCGAGGAATTCGCGCAGGTTGTTCAGGATGTCTTCCTCAATCTCGGAGAGATATTCGTGAATTCGCTGGTTGACGCCGTACTTTTCCTTGAGATCTTCAAGCTGGTGCCCCATGGCGAAGTGCGCTATGCGGCGGTTCAGCTCGTGGATCTTCTCGTGCGCTTCTTTGTCCAGCTGTCGGGCCTTGGCTAGGAAATCGCGGATCTCGACGTCCACTTTCTTTTCGCGTTCCTCGAGCTCGAGCCGCTGCTCGGGCGCAAGACCTTCCAACTCTTGCTGCTGGAGCGGCCTGCCCTTCCACAGAGGGACTTTTACAATGCCCGTGCGGGTAATCGAAAGCTGGAACCCGAGTCCGAGTGCCCGCTGGCCGGCCTCACCGAAGAGGACTTCCTTGGCCTTTTCCTCTCCCTCGACGATGCGGGTCTTCTGCTCCTCGTACTCCTTTGACTCGAAGACTTTCGGGATCTCGCTCTGCATGAACGCGATGAAAGCATCCACGTCGTGCCGGAATTCGCTTCCCTTTCCAGGGGGGAGATTGACTGCATGCGGCCGGTCAGCATCCTTGAAATTATTGATGTAGCACCAGTCGTCAGGCACTGGACGTCCGAGGGAAATCCGCTTTACAATGGATTTGACGATTGTGTTTCTGCCCGTGCCGGGGATCCCGGAAACGAAGATATTATAGCCGTGATTATGGATGGAGAGCCCGAACTCTATGGAATTTACAGCGCGTGCTTGGCCGATCACCTCATCCTTGAGCGAGATCTCGGCGGTGGTCTGGAACGGGAATTCGGCGGGGTCTGTCGCGTGCCTGAGTTCGGATGCTGGCAGCTCTCTATCTCTCATGTTCACAGCTGTCCTCCTTCGGAAAGATTTTATTTAGAGTGTAGGTGCAGCGAGCGGTATTGTCAAGGCAAGCGAAAAAATCCTGCGCCGCACACAAGACGGATTCCTTTCCCGTTCCCCGGCATTCATGCGTACCGCCTCGAGGGGCCCATATAGGTGCCAACAGCCCGCTTGGCCTCCCACCTGAGGACACAACCAGAAGCTCACAAAAGAATTTTTTGGAAGATGGACTAGGGAAACGGAACGCCACATTCGATTCTCTGATCAGCGATATCTAATAGATAATTTTTTAAATGTTTTGTCCTCCGTGGTTTTGCACTGAGCGTTCAGAATTTATTGGGATTTTTTCCTCATCAAGAAATACAACTCCCCTTTCTGCTGCATGTACCCCGCCCCTATTTCGGCCTCTTCGCCCTGACCCCAGAACAGGTCCACCCTACCAGGCCCCTTAATGGCTCCGCCCGTGTCTTGGTTCAGTACGAACCGCGTGAAAGGCACCCACGCCTTGATAGCGCCATTCTCGACAACCGGCTTTTGGGTTGCAATGAGTGCGAGGGCACCTTTGGGGAAGAGCCTGCTGTCCGTGGCAATGGAACGGCCGGGGGTGAGCGGCACGCCGATGTTTCCGATCGCCGGCCCCATGTCCATGCGGAAGAAAACATAGCTCGGATTCTGGTTTAAAATCCCAAAGACATCGTCAAGATGGGCGTAAAGGTATTCGCGGATCGCCTGCATGGACATGTTCTCTTTGAGAATAAAGCCGCCGTCGATAAGATATTTGCCGATGCTCTTGTAAGGCCTGCCGTTCTGACCATCGTACAGCACACTCACAACGTTCCCGTCACCCAGATCCACCTTGCCTGATCCCTGGACTTGGAGGAAATACATCGCGACGGGGTCGTTGCACCAGAGCATTTCCAAACCCCTGTTCGCGATGACCTGCTTTTTGTCTATCTCTTCGCGCGAGTAATACGGGATGACCTTATTATGGTCCAGCCTGCCGAATATCTTGTCTTTCGGGAAGCTGTCTCCGAACAGGGTGAGGTCGATCTCGATGATATCATCCGGCCTTCGGTAAAGAGGATACTTGTATATGTCATCGGCAACCAGCCTGCACGCGAGCACCGGTTCGTAGTATCCGGTGAACAGAACCTTGCCGTTCGAACCAACCGAACGGTAGAGTACAAATTCGTTCTTTATTTGCCTTACTTTCTGGTCAGCGGTGAGCGAATCGTTCTCAACGATCAAGAGAAAGTTCTGCAGAGTCACGACCATGTCCAGTGCGGTGACCTGTTCCCGGCCGAAAGAGAAGCTCGTCCCGGAAGGCAGTTTCTTGTAATACTCCAGGCTTTGATGTGCCGCCGTGGCGACATCCTTGAACTCCCGGTCATCACGCGGCGCAACAGCCCGCCACCAGGAGATTCTCTCAAGCGCATCTTCGGGCTTCGTGACCGGCATCGGGGGTCGGGCGCAGGCCACGAGGACGAGAAGAAGACATATCATCAAAATCTTTTTCATAGAGAGATCGGTGCTTTATCGTTTTGCCTATTTATTCGCAGTTATCACCCGTCGAAGCTATTGATTCGCGCTGGATTGCGTATTACAAATCAGCACTCACCTTCGTGGCAATTTCCCAGGAACGGCGTGCAAAAATGCCCCGGGACTTGCAATTCTTAATTCTCACATAACCTGTGCTACCGTATCGCTTTTAATGCGTTACAAGCCGGTTCATTCCCGAGATCACAGGCTTTTTGAAAATCCGGGAAGGCGAGTTCTCTCCTGCCCGTTCTCAGATAAAGATTACCGCGGTTACGATAAGTAACAGCCAAGTCTTGATCCAGTGCAATTGCTTTATTAAAATCCTGTAGTGCTCGATCATCCTCGCCTAGGTATGCGTAGCACAGACCACGATTGTTGTAAGATTCAGAATGCTTTGGATTTATAGCAATATACCTATTAAAATATTCTATCGCCTTATCGAACAAGCCCATCTTGCCATACAGCGTGCCTCCCGCTTGATAAGCTTCATACCGGGACGGGTTTAAGGCGATTGCCCGGTCATAGTCCCCGATTGATTTGTCGAGTTGTCCCATTTTTTCAAATGTGATACCTCGATTGAAATAGGCTTCATAAGAAGGGTTCAAGGCGATTGCCCTATCGAAGTTGTTGATTGCTTTCTCAAACTCGCCTTTTTTTTCGAAAGCATTGCCTCGATTTAAAAAAGCATCACTAAAATACGGATCCAAAGCTATCGCTCTGTCAAAATCATCGATGGCTTTGTCTGCCTGGTCGGTATTGAGAAGAGCCAGGCCGCGAAAATAAAAGACAAGATGGGCTCTCTCTGGATTTTTCCCGATGACATAGCTCCATAGCCGAATGCTGTTGTTCCAAATGCCTATCTGTGCCAAGGTTAAATATGACATGGCTATCAGCACAAAAATGGTGGCAGCGCTGAACGGTTTTTTGATCGAATTCCATCTCGTTATGGCATTGACCTTTCTCCAAGTCCATGCGACGGCTAAACCCACAATGAGGAATGGTCCCAGGCTCGGTAAATACGTATATCTGTCTGCCATTGCCTGTCTTCCCACCTGAATAATACCGAGCACGGGAGCCAGGGTTATGACATAATAGCTCCAGACCGATAACCATAATTTCTGCCTTTGAGCGCTCACCACACAGATCACCGTGATCGCGATCACCATAGCCGTTGCTGATAGATATTCCAATGATGATAGGGATACGTCCGCTGGATATGGGTAAAAGGGAATCAAATTCACAGGCCATATCATCTTCCAGAGATACAAAATAAGGGACCTTATTCCTACCAGCACTCGTGCTGATAGTGGCACGGATTCTATGGGCACGATGGCCCCTCCCGTTCCCTGCGCCAACACCGTCAGGACCGAGGAAATACAACTCAATGCGATGAACGGAAGCTTCTCGACAAGGGCAACCAGAAGTGTCTTCAGCGACAGAATTCGCTCAAAAGGATACCAGTCTAAAATCAGCAGCACGACGGGGATGGTAACCGCCATTGGTTTGCTGAGAACCGCGAGGATGCCGAATGCGAGTGCAGCTAAATACCGTTTATTGAAAAATCGAGGAGATAGATGTCCTTCAGGCGGTCTGCTTGATATACTGACCGCATATTGCGTATACATGGTGATGCTGAGCAGGAAGAACAGTGCACACAGGACGTCTTTCCGCTCCGCTACCCAAACCACTGATTCGACGTGCAAGGGATGAAGACCGAACAAGAGCCCGGTTACCCCTCCAGTTATAAGTGTCGTCCGATCATCCAAGAATTCAGATAATCCATTTTTTATTGATGTATCCTTCAATGCATTGACAAGCATTACTGTGAGAAATACCACCAAAAAAGTATTAGCGGCGTGAAGAACAACATTTGTCAGATGATGCCCCAATGGGTTCAATCCCCAAATGGCATAATCAACGGCATGAGATATCCATGTAAGGGGGTGCCAGTTGCTTGCATGGAAATCAAAAAAAGCCCACTTGATAAAGGCCATGTTTAGTGAGCGGATATGAGGATTTTCAGTAACATACTGGGCATCATCCCATTCTACGAAATCATGATGCAGAGATGAGAGATAGACCACAAATGTTATGAGTGAAACACAGGCTGCAAGGTAGTATGTATGCTTCTGTGTCCTTTTCACCTTACTATCTCCAAAATCTTTAGGGAATCCAACGGATCGACTCGGATGCGAAGAGGTTCATATACGGTTCTGTAGGGTATGTTCATCCCCTATTAATGAATTACAGATCGAAATCACCATCATTATGCCACGATGACTGGCAGGAGATGGTAATTTAGACCTTTTTCTAGCGCCTGTCAATGATCGTCAAAGAGGAAAACCCATGATCTCTGCGTGAAGGATGTGAAAACCGAAGCTCCCGAGACATGGTATCATTATCCTTGACATCTTGACATGAAAGTGTGACCATATATTTGGAAGTTCGAAGTTTTTTGCAGTGAACGACGTGGCGCCGCGAAGACTGTCAGCTTCGCGGCTTTTTTATTACGTAATTCCGATCTTCGACTCCGCACGAAGGAGGTACCTATATGGCAACTCGAGGGAAAGTCAAATGGTTCAGTGAGTCCAAAGGCTATGGGTTCATTGAACGGGAGGAGGGTGGAGATGTCTTTGTACACTTCAGCGAAATTGAGAGCGAAGGCTACAAAACCCTCTCCGAAGGCGAGGAAGTAACGTTCGAAATTGTTGACAGCCCCAAAGGCCCCAAAGCAGCGCACGTTGTAAAGACATTGACGTAACTCCCTTTCGCAATCAAATATTGCAGGCCCGATAAATCCGGGCCTGCTGGCTAAGCATTCCACGCCTTCTCTTGCATGCCGCGCCCTCTAAACGTTCCCTGCGTCTAGTCATCCTGAAAAAGCTGCCCTTGCTTTTCTGTTTTCCTTGACTCGGCTTCAGACACATTCATACTCAGTGCGCTCCACTCAGGATTATGCCGCTGCTGCGCCAGTCTCGGCCTGTCTTTATCGTCGTTTGCATAGCAATACAAGCAGCCATGCGCACAGGTGTTGTATGCCCCGATATCAATGCTCGTTGTGCAGGCGCATTCCTTCCGCGTTGCGGCTCGCCGCGTATCGGCAGGCGTTCTCAATACCTTAGTCAGATAACGACCGTCTATGCAGATTGCCTTTTTTATTTTTTCGGACAGCAGATAATCATTGCAGCAGGCGGAGAGATGGATCCCGTATACCTCGGATCTCGCTGCCAAGCGATGTGCGTATTCACGTTTCTTATCCACGGATAGATCTATTAATGCGTGGCCGGTTTTCTTCTTCAAGTTTTCCAGAACTTTCTTGTAAGGATGCACGTAACTTATCGTACACTTCTGCGCATATCCTTTCAGCAGCTCCGCGCATTGAATAAAGCGTTCCTCGTTAATTTCACTGGACGATGTGTCGGTAATACAGATGGGATCGTACCGCCAGATGATCTGCTCCGGGGAATATCGCCGGGTGATAAAGATGAAATCCGCTATCGCGTCTCTGTAATCAGGGGTATCGGGCTCCAACTCTCTGTTTGCTGTGATGGTAAAATGAAAAAAGAGGTTCTTCGTTGTTTTTTCGATCACTTCGAGTTTGCGAAGAAGCGGTGCAAAATCCTTTGACCAGAAGATGATGGCGCTCACGTTCTCAGGTTCGAGCGATACGCGTATAAGCTTGCTCGTATACGGCTGCTGGACATGGACTGTACCCGCCCTGAGCCGGTTAACGAACCAATCCGTATAAAAGGCGGGGACGTCAGTCCTTCTACTTGCGGATATCACCTGCGGCATGCTCCCCTCGTTCTACGCTTTTGTATCCTTGACAATATAACTCATCCCAGATTCAAGGTGAAACAAAATTCGTCCTCAACGAACGGATTTTATTGCCATATAATGAGGACTTCCCTTTTTATTCATTTTAGCGTATTATAGTGACCACTTACATTTTTTTTAGACCTTTCCTGAGGTACTTCCATGCGGCGTTTGACAATAGCAGTGTTCTTTTTCGTACTCTTCGTCCCTGCGGCGGGCCTTTCGCTCACCCTCGAAGAAGGGTTGCAAATCGTCGAGACCAAAGGACGTGACGTGAAGATCGCTCGTTCGGATGAAGAAGTCGCCCGGGGCGCCGTATCCCTGGCGCGCTCCCCCTGGCTGCCCTCGGTGGACCTGTACGGAAACGAGACATGGCTTCAGTATCAGCCTCAGTTTAAGTTCGGCCCCAATGTGGTCCCCACCTCGCAGGATAGGTACTTGACCTACGGCGTCAGAGCAAGTCAGCTGCTCTATGACTTTGGCAAAACCTCGTCATCCATAGACGCCGCCGCATTCGGGCTCCAAGCCAGAGAGATAGAGACCTTGCGGGCAAAGAACCGTTCGGCCTTGGAATTTATCATCGCTTATCTTGATCTCCTCGAGTCGGAAAAGCTGCTTCAGGTGGCGGCCGAAGAAGTGAAACAGTACGAGGCCCACAAACAGGATGCTCTGGTGCGATATGACGCCGGTGTGGTAACGAAGAACGACGTGCTTCAGGCTGACGTCACGCTCGCCGATTCGCGCCAACGGTACCTGACCTTCGAGAATCTCCGGTCCGTCCGGGCGTCGCACATAAACAGCCTGCTTTTGCGGCCGCTGAACGAAGCAGTGCAGCCCGAAGAGGTTAGGAAGAGCCCCTCAGCCGGCATCTCGCTCGAAGCCGCCTGGACTGTGGCCGAGGCCGAGAGCCCGGAGATCAGGGTTATCGACGCAGGGATACGGTCCAAGGAAGAGAGCATTAAAGCGACGCAGGCTGAGTATTTGCCCAGCTTCTATCTCTCCGGCGGATATGAATACCAGGAAAACCAGTACGTGGTTAACCAGTCCAACTGGTCCCTGATCGCAGGCGTGAACATCAACCTCTCGTCAGGCGGCGCAAGCAGCGCCAAGATACACATTGGTAAGAGCGAACTGGCGTCACTCAGGATCACCCGAGACAAGATCGTCGATGCTGTCCGTCTTGATGTGCAGGAGGCCTACCTCAATCTCCAGACCTCGGCGCAGAAGATCGAGGTGACGAAGACCGCCGTTGCCCAGGCCGAGGAGAACCTCCGGCTCCAGCGTCTTCGCTACCAGGAAGGCGTCGGTACGGCCATCGAATTGCTCGATGCCGTGACGCTCCTGACGGCAGCTCGGACCAATACGTGGAGTGCGCAATACGGGTTTGAGCGGGCCGAAGCCGGCCTGCTCTATTCCATGGGCAAGGACCTCCTAAGTGTGTATGGGAAATAGATTGCTAAATAAGGAAGCAGAGGGTATGGGTACGGGGCAACATCGCGTTATTTTTCGGCTCCATGTCCCCTGCGATGTGTCATAACCACCAAGGAGAATTACGCATGGCAGAAGAACAAGCACCGAATCCCCAGACAGGGGACAACCAGAAAAAGAAAAAGGCGTTTATGATCGTCGGGGCTGTCCTGGTGACCGGTCTGATCATCGGCTATTTCTATGTCGGGTACCGCAAGACGCACGTCTCCACCGATGACGCTTTCATCGACGGCAACATCCACACGATCGCGGCGAAAATCAGCGGCACGGTAAAGGAGATCTACGTCACGGATAATCAGCCCATTAAAAAAGGCGACCTTCTGCTCGATATCGATCCGGCAGATTATAGCGCGCGGTTCCGTGAGGCGTCCTCCGTTGTCAATGCGGAAAAGGCGAAGCTGGATGAGGCTGAGACGAAGATCGCGGCTGCACGGGCGGACCTCGAGCTGCAACGGGCCAACCTTAAGCTGGCCGATATTGAGAAGAGGCGGGCAGAAAACCTCTATCAGAAGGAAGTCATCCCGCGCGACCGTTACGATCGCGCCATGACAGCCTACGAGGTAGCCGTAGCCCAGGTAAAGGCGGCCGAAGAGCAGCTCCGGTCGGCGGAATCTCAAAGACTGACACAGGTGTCAACGGTCAGGCAGAAGGAAGCGACGGCGACGCTCGCCGAACTCAACTATCAGTACACGAAGATCTATGCGCCTGCTGATGGCTACATCACGAAAAAGTCCGTGCAGACCGGAAACCAGATACAGGCGGGCCAGCCGCTCATGGCCGTTGTCCCTCTGAGCGACATCTGGGTAACGGCAAATTTCAAAGAAACACAGATGGAGAACATCAGGCCGGGCCAAGCTGTAAAAATAAAGGTGGACAGTTATCCTGGCAAGGTCTTCCAGGGTAGGATCGACAGCATCATGGCCGGGACCGGAGTGACCTTTTCACTGTTCCCTCCGGAGAACGCCACAGGCAATTACGTCAAGGTGGTCCAGCGCATCCCGGTCAAGATCGTATTCGAAGAAGGGACGGACAAGGAACACGTTCTGCGCATCGGCATGTCCGTCGACCCAACGGTGATTGCAAAATGACACGGAATACCATGAGCCGTGGCATCATCGCCCTCACGGTCATGCTCCCTACATTGATCGAAATCATCGACACGTCGGTCGTAAACGTGTCGCTCAATCACATCAGGGGAGCGTTGTCCGCAGGCATAGACGAGTCCACGTGGACCATCACTGCCTATCTTGTGTCGAATGCTATCATAATCCCGATGGCGGGGTGGTTCTCCCGTCTTATCGGCAGAAAGAACTATCTCATCGCCTCCATCACCCTTTTCACTTTTAGTTCATTCATGTGCGGTTCGGCCTGGAGCCTTCAGAGCCTCGTGTTCTTCAGGATCATCCAGGGCATCGGAGGCGGCGGACTCGTTCCGCTGAGCCAGTCGATCCTGCTCGAAAGTTTCCCCCGCGAAAAACACGGCACGGCTATGGCCATCTTTGGCATGGGTGCCATGCTCGGCCCTATCGCCGGCCCGCTGCTCGGCGGATGGATCACGGACAACTGGTCCTGGCGCTGGATCTTCTATATCAACATTCCCATCGGCATCCTATCCATCATCATGAACATCATCGTAATCCAGGACCCACCATACATGAAGCGTGTAAAGATGAAGATCGACTATTGGGGCATTGCCTTCCTCTCAGCCGGCCTGGGTTCTCTCCAGTTCATCCTCGACAAGGGAGAAAGTGAAGACTGGTTCGGCTCAAAACTGATCGTGACCTTCGCGGTCATCTCGGCCGTGTCGCTAGTGCTTCTCGCGGTCAACGAGATCTATTCCAAACAAGCAATTGTCAATCTTCGCCTTTTCAAGGACCGTACGTTTGCGAACGGATGCACGGTGATGTTCTTCGTGTTCCTGAACCTCTTCGGGAGCATCGTGCTGCTACCCATTTTTCTCCAGTCGATCATGGGATATACGGCGTCTTATGCTGGGCTGGTCCTCGGTCCCGGCGGTCTCGCAACTATGCTCGCAATGCCCTTTGCGGGAAAGTTGATAGGCAAAGTCAATCCTAAGCGCCTTATTGCGGTCGGGATAACGATCTGTGCCCTGAGCACCTACCTGATGTCGCGTTTCAATCTCACGACGGACTTCTGGACTTTCGTCTGGCCCCGGGCAGTTCTCGGTGTCGGCATGGGTTTAACCTTCATCCCGCTCACGACTATGACCCTATCCCATGTTCCCCGGGAAAATATGACCGAGGCAACTTCTTTGTACAACCTGCTCCGGAACCTTGGTGGCAGCGTGGGCATCGCCTTTACGACTACCATGCTTTCCCGGCGGGCCCAGTTTCACCAGACGCGTCTCGTGGAACACCTGTCCCCTTTCGATCCGGCCTATTCCATCTCCCGGGATAAAATGGCGGCTTTTCTGGGAACCCAGGGCCTCCCGGGTTCCGGCGCCAACGGTTTGATATACGGGGAGCTGATCAGACAGTCAACAACCCTCGCGTTCGCCGATGCCTTCCTTACCATCTGCGTGCTCATCCTGTGTGTTCTTCCGCTCGTATTCGTGATGCAGCAGGCCACGTCGCCGGGCGACCCTCCGCCGGCGCATTGATCGGGTTTGTATGGGAGGGAGCTGATACTGACTTTCCGCGCATTACATCAGATTCATCGGGTCCACATCAACAATCACTCTGCACTTCCCGCCGGATTTTTCTGCGACCGCATTTCTGCCCTCTGCGGCAAGAAATCTGATCACGTCGCGTTTCTGGGAAAGCAGGAGCAGCTGAAACCGGTACTGGCCGCGAACCTTTGCTATTGGTGCAGGCGCGGGACCAAGCAACATGGTCTCTTTTCCCCGCATAAGGCTGCGTATTCGGTCCTGCGCGGCCTTCGCCCCTTCTGCGGCACGTGATTCATTGGGACTTTTCACTTCGAGCTTGATGATCCTGCCGATTGGCGGATACCCGAGTTCCCTGCGGTAGGAAATCTCGTCATGATAGAAGCCTTCGTAATCGTGGTTTCTGCTGTGCTGGACGGAATAGTGGTGCGGGTTCATGGTCTGGATGACCACTTCGCCCAAAGCGTCTCCCCGCCCGGCCCTTCCCGCGGCCTGGGTGATGAGTTGGAAGGTCTTTTCCGCGGATCGGAAGTCGGGCAGATTCAGCCCGACATCGGCGTCCACGACACCCACGAGCGTCACGGACGGGAAGTCATGTCCCTTCGCGACCATCTGGGTGCCGAGCAGGATATCCACCTCCCGCCGGTCAACCTGGCGGATCAACGTATCGTAAGCCTGCCTGCCTTTGACCGTATCGCTGTCCATCCTCTTGATCCGCGCAGCCGGAAAGAGCATCTGAAGCTCTTCTTCAATCTTCTGCGTACCCGAGCCCAGCAGCTTCAGGTTGACGCTCGAGCACGACGGGCAGCGGTCCGGAGGCCGGGTGAGATAGCCGCAGTAGTGGCACTTGAGCTTCTGATCCGATTTGTGAAAGGTCAGGGACACGCTGCAGCTTGGGCATTTAATGGCGATGCCGCAGTCCCCACAGATAAGCACGGATGAGAAACCTCGGCGGTTCAAGAGGAGGAGCGTCTGTTCATTCTTTTCGAGCCGCTTCTTGATCTGCTCGACGAGAACAGGGGAATAGAGTGAAGGTCTGGGCAGGGCTTTAGCATCGACCACCGCCACCCGAGGCATGGGACGATGGTCCACGCGGTGCGGGAGGTGCAGATAGCGGTACTTGCCGCTTTTCGCATTGTGGTAGCTTTCAAGTGACGGCGTGGCAGAGCCGAGCACGACAACGGCTTTCTGAAGCTTCGCTCGCATGACCGCCACGTCACGTCCGTGATAGCGGAGTCCCTCTTCCTGCTTATAAGAATTCTCATGCTCCTCGTCGACGATGATGAGCCTCACACGTTCGAAAGGGGCAAAAATTGCCGATCGTGCGCCGATTGCGACATCAACGTGGCCGGCCTGAATGCGCCGGTATTCGTCGGCACGCTCGCGGTCCGTAAGCCCGCTATGAAGGACGGCAACACGATTGCCGAAACGTCCTCGGAACCTAGCAAGGAGCTGCGGCGTGAGCGCAATTTCGGGAACAAGCACTATTGCGCCGCCGCATCTATCCGCAAGCTTCGCGATTACCCGAAGATAAATTTCAGTCTTGCCGCTCCCAGTCACGCCGTGCAGCAAGAATACCTCGAAGCGACCCGTTTCAACTGCTTCTGTAATTCCCTGAACTGCCTCGGCCTGCTCGGGCATGAGTAGGGGCGGGATGCTCGGGACAAAACCCTCAGGCGCCGCAGGAACCTGAATTTCACGTTCAATGATCTCGATGATCCCCTCTCCCCTGAGCGCGTTGACCGTGGCGTGTGAAAAACCAATCAAGGCATCGAGCGCTGTTTCTCCCCGTTCTAGAATCATCTGGAGAAGCGCTGCCTGCTTTGCCCCGCGCAGAGGAGACGAAGGCTGGCGCAACAGCCTGACGAATTTTTTCTTTCTTGGTTTTGCGCGTGAAACTGCCTTGGGCACCAGCGCTTCGATAGTCTGGCCGAGGGGATACATATAGTAGTCTGACACCCAGCGTGCAAGGGCTAGGAGTTCCGGCGTAATGGCATTGTCAAGGACTTCGATAATGGATTTAAGACCGGCCGTGTCGCTCTGGCTTGTAAACCCGAGGACCGTTCCGGGTATATGCCTACTTCCGAAGGGAACAAGCACGCGCGACCCAGGTATGAGACTTCCCTGTATCTCCTCGGGTACGCAATAATGGAAGGTTTTGTATACGGAAATACCGACGGCTATATCAACGACAAGGTCGGTCATTGGGTGTAATCACAGGGGTCATGGTCTATGTATCAAGGGGCAAGGACAATTTTTCGGAATTCTTGTTTTTTTCTTCCGTTTTCTTAGGTTTTTCGGTGGTTTCCTTCACGGTCTTCATTTCCTTATTGCTCAAGATATCCTTGAGCTCGCTCATAAACTCGTTGATGTCCCGGAAAGACCGATAAACCGAAGCGAAGCGGACATAAGCAACCTCGTCCAACTTATGGAGCCGCTCCATGACCTCTCCACCGATGACTGTGCTCGGGATTTCTTTAAGACCCTTATCCTGGAGCGACTTCTCGATTGCCTCCACGGTCTTTTCAAGCATGTCCATGCTGATGGGACGCTTCTCGCATGCTTTCTTAAGCCCGTTCAATATCTTCATCCGGTCAAAGGGTTCACGCCTCCCATCCTTTTTGATGACCGACGGCAGCACTTCCTCGACGCGTTCGTATGTAGTGAACCGTCCCTCACACTTGAGGCACTCGCGCCGGCGCCTGATGGTATCGCCTTCCTTCCCCATCCGGGAATCCACCACCTTATTGTCAATGTTGGAACAATAGGGACAGCGCATCGTTTGGCTCGTTCTAGCTCTTTGCTCGCGGCTCGAAGCTCATAGTAACCGCAAGAACCTAGGCTATCAGCTGCGAACTGGTTCTGATTTCTTGTACTGCGTGATCTTGATCCCGGACTCGTTCAGCATCTCAGCGGCCAGGGCATCGGGGTAACCGTCCTCGAAAATAATTCGCTTCACACCTGCGTTGATGATCATCTTGGCACAGATGCCGCAAGGCTGGTTCGTGCAATAGAGGGTAGAGCCCTCGATCGTCGTGCCATGCTTGGCCGCTTGGATGATTGCGTTCTGCTCCGCGTGCAGCCCACGGCAGATCTCATGCCGCTCGCCCGACGGGATGCCGAGCTGCTCGCGCAGGCACCCGCGCTCGAGGCAATGCTCGATTCCCGAGGGCGCACCGTTGTAGCCCGTGGCGAGAATGTTCTTGTCCTTGACAATCACGGCGCCGACCTGCCGCCGGAGGCACGTGGCGCGCTTCTTCACGAGGTGCGCGATCTCCATGAAATATTCGTCCCACGAAGGTCTGGTCATAGCAACCTCCAAATCACAACAACCAAATCCAAAAATGGGCTCCAAGAATCAGCGCTTCAAGGTCAAACCGTCAGTTGTCCAAGTTTAAATGGCTACGCTCGGGAACCCTTATTATGAGATTTGGCTGTTTCTTGTATTCAAACTCCTGCCTTTTCCATTGCGAACAGTGGAAACTTGCTGCAGAATGCCCGGGTCCGCTCCTTGATCGCAGCGAGTTTTTCTGGGGATCGGACGTTTGCGAGCGCCTCGCAGATGAGGTCTCCGATGAATTTCATTTCGGGTTCACGCATGCCCCGCGTGGTCACAATCGGCGTCCCCAAGCGGATGCCGCTTGTCACGCGCGGCGGCTTCTGGTCGTAAGGGATGCTATTCTTGTTTACCGTTATGCCCGCGGCGTCGAGCGCATCCTCGGCCTCGTTGCCGGTGATGTTCTTCGGCGTAAGGTCGACAAGCATGAGGTGGTTGTCAGTGCCCCCCGAAACGATACGAAGCCCATCCACCGTCAGACGCCGCGCCAGGGCCCTGGCATTCTTCACCACCTGCCGCTGGTACTCGCGGAACTCGGGCTGGAGCGCCTCTTTAAATGCGACGGCCTTGGCCGCGATCACGTGCATGAGCGGCCCGCCCTGGATCCCGGGGAAGACGACCTTGTCAATGGCTTTGGCGAACTTCTCGGAGCACATGATCATACCGCCGCGCGGACCGCGCAGGGTCTTGTGCGTCGTCGTTGTGACGAAGTCCGCGTAGGGGACCGGGCTCGGATGTTCCCCTGCTGCAATGAGCCCTGCAATGTGCGCAACATCCGCCATCAGGTATGCGCCCACCATGTCGGCGATCTTCCGGAACCGGGGGAAGTCGATGATCCTCGAGTAGGCGCTATATCCCGCCACGATCATCTTGGGCTTGTGCTCAACAGCCAGTCGCTCCACTTCGTCATAATCAAGAAGTTCCGTGTCTTTGTTTACGCCATAGGCGAATGCCTTGTAGAGCGTTCCTGAGAAGCTTACACTCGCACCATGCGTGAGATGGCCGCCGTGCGGAAGGCCCATGCCGAGAATTGCGTCCCCGGGTTGAAGTACGCTGAAATACACTGCCATGTTGGCCTGCGAACCCGAGTGGGGTTGGACGTTCACATGCTCGGCTCCGAAGAGTTTTTTGGCCCGCTCGATGCCCAGCAACTCGACCTGATCGGCAAACTCGCATCCGCCGTAGTAGCGCTTCTGGGGGTACCCCTCGGCATACTTGTTCGTGAACACCGAGCCCTGTGCTTCGAGAACGGCATTGCTCACATAGTTTTCGGACGCGATGAGGACGATCTTGGAAAGCTCTCGTTCCTCTTCGCCCTTGATCGCATTGTAGACCTCCGGATCCGTCCCTTTGAGTTCTGACATCGTGTTATCCTTTAATCGACTTTTCTATTTCCGATATCTTGTCGAGCCGTTTCTGGTGCCGGCCGCCTTCGTATTCTGTATCGAGCCAAGTCTTCACGATTTCCAGCGCAACGCCCTTCCCGATGACCCGCTCGCCCATGACAAGGACATTGGCATCGTTATGCAGACGGCTCATCTGCGCTGTAAAATGGTCATGGCAGAGCGCAGCGCGCACGTTCGGGTACCGGTTGGCAACTATGGACATACCGATGCCCGTACCGCAAATCAGGATTCCACGGTCCACGCCTCTGTTCGAGACGGCCTCGGAGACCTTTTTCCCGTAATCGGGATAGTCAACGGAGGCTCTGTCCGTCGTTCCGAGGTCTATTAGTTCGATATTCTTGATCGTTTTTATGAATTTTGCGATCTCTTCTTTTAGATCCCAACCGCCGTGGTCGCAGGCTATCGCTAGTTTCACGTGAAAATGCCTTTCTCCTTATCTCCTCCGCCCGATGGGGAAGAAATCGAAGGTGGGGGTGATGATCAGGATGCTGGACAACCCCGGTTTTCACCCCCATTCAGGCCGGTTGTATAAGAACCCCGCCTTTTCGTAGACATTGATATTAACATCTCCGCTGTTTTTGTGTCAAGGAAAATACGGGTGGAGGAATAACCAAGCTCCGAATCCCAAGCTCCAATGAAGTTTTAAATCTCAATTTCACAGTGCGCTGTCCCTGTTATTGACCGGTTCGATAATTATTGGTAATTATGAGAGACTGGTATCTTGACTATTGGCGCCTGTTTCATAAAGTATCATACTGAGGACCGCCATGGCCGCGGTTTCGGTGCGCAGAATGTTCGGACCCAGGCTCACAGCACGGAAACCATTTTCTCGCGCCATCGCCGCCTCGGCGGCGGAGAATCCGCCTTCCGGTCCGATGAGTACGACGATGCTCTTAATATCAGGACTTGCCCTGAGCACGTCCTTGATGGGGCTTGTCGCTTCTTCCCAAGGAAGGATCAGGAGTGTCTCTTGTGAAGAAAATCCCCCTCTATCCGCTTTCTTCGAAATGGGATGTGCCATATCCGCCCCTTTAGCAAAGGGGGGCTCGATGGGATCATATAATTCTACCATGAACGCCGAGTATTTTTGAATAGATTCGATCCTTGGTATGTCCGGCCTATTGCTCTGCATGGCCGCCTCCCGGCAGATCCTCTGCCATCGGATAAGGCGCTTTTCTGCGTCCCTGACCTTCACGATCGTCCGCTCCGTGACCAGGGGCACGATGGCCGCAACGCCGAGTTCCGTTGCCTTCTGCACGATCCATTCCATCTTGTCGGCCTTGGGCAACCCTTGGCCGAGCGTAACGAGGGGGAAACGGATCTTCTTCTTGATTTTATCAAGGATCTTCGTTTTGATCCCTGACCGGATCATCTGATCAATCTTCACGGTGTATTCGGTTCCTTTCCCGTCACACAGGAGGAGATGATCTCCGATACCCATTCGTAACACTGCCGCAATATGGTGCACGTCTTCATCAGTGACGGTTATGTACATGTCGGAAACCTGTTCTGGTGATATAAAAAAACGCGGTAGTTTGGGCATGATGTGTACCTCCACAGCTGTCACGACGCCGCGAAAACTCGAAAAAAACCTCAATACCTATGTGCCCCGGCGTCTTCGTGTTAAAAAATCCCGGATTACAGTTCCGGCTTAAGCGTCTCGGGTTTTCCTGTTCTTCCCCGTCTCCTTCTTCTTCTGGCTGGCTTTACGCGCTTCTCACGATTCCTTCGAATATCCTTTTCTTCATCTGGAGATAGCGGATTGTTCTTTATGAATCCCTTCCACCAGGCGCGTAGCTCTTTTTTCTCACCCGTGACTTCGCTCGTGAAACGCAGATACTCGAATGCATCGGCAAACCCCGGCCTTCTGAGAAAATAGAGGGGATTCCTGCCAGCGGTTTTCTCAAAGCGGTACTGGTTCCAGTAAATATCGCGCATCGGGTATCCAACCTTCTTCGGGACCATCACCCGCTGCGCCTCTTCCGAGAGAAACTCGCTTACAGCCCGTATTACAGAATCCAGCGCAGACGAACCGGCTTTTCTGAGCTCCGCAGCCTTTTCTTCGATGAACTGGCCAAACATGAGCGAAAACAGGACATGCGGTGGCACTTGTCTCCCCGCCTGCACGCACGCATCAACCCATTCGAGTGCCTTGCCGATCCAAATATGCGGGAATCCGTCGGACTCCGCATCCACCCACTCATTCAGGCGCGGAAACAGGACGCCGAAGATGCCGGTCCTTCTGAGCAGCTGATAGGTCTTCTCGCCTTCGCCCAGCAAAAAGAGCTTGAGAACCTCCTCGTACATCCGGGAAGGCGAAGCCAGCGCCACCCGGTCCTTCAGATCAATCATGGCGCTGTACGTGTTCTCCTCGATCTCGAACCCGAGCATGGCGGCAAAACGCACGGCCCGCACCATACGCACCGGGTCCTCGGTGAAGCGCACAACTGGATCGCCGATGATCCTGATGAGTCCGCCCCGAAGGTCCTGCATCCCCCCCACGTAGTCAATGACGGAAAAGTCCACGATGTTGTAAAAGAGAGCATTTACCGTAAAATCGCGCCGCAGCGCATCCTCTTCCGGCGTGCCAAAGATATTGTCGCGCAGGATCATGCCGTCTTCGGTCTTCAGGAGCCGCGGGGGACGGGGCTTCTGCGGCTGCTGCGGGACCCGATCATCAGGCGCCGCGCTGTCAGCCGGCGGCTGTATGGCCGGGAGGGCAGGCTGTTCCACATTTCCCGGACCTGCTTCGGTCTCCGGTTCTTCGGACGCCAAGGCACGGAACGTTGCGACTTCAATGATTTCGTTAGGGAAGTGGATGTGGGCGAGACGGAACCGTCGACCGATGAGCCGGCAGTTGCGGAAGACTTTTTTGACCTCATGAGGCCTTGCGTCGGTGGCAATATCGAAATCTTTAGGTTCCCGGCCGAGCAGCAGGTCTCGCACGCCGCCTCCGACGAGGTACGCTTGATACCCTTTTTCCTTCAGCCGGTAAAGCACCCGGATCGCGTTGGCACTGATCCACTTCCGGGAGAGGGGATGTTCAGATCGGGAAATGATGACCGGCTGTATACTCACAGAACCATATTAACACATGGAGAAGGGGGAGGTAAAGAAGTAAGTCAGAAATCGAACGTCAGAGACAAAGGACAAAAAAGAAAGGATGGGCAGATGGATCGACAATGAATCAAGCCTTGTCGATTCTGATCTTTAACGCCCCCTTTGCCTTCTTCAATACTGAAGCATTACCCACAATTCTTCCGACAATGTTCACGGCGCTCGCTGGCACGGGATCGTTGCCGTAGCTCATGGGTGTAGGACCGAAGAAAATAGCCAGAGCGTTACCCGGAGGCCAGAATCCTATATCTCCGGACTTTACCGCGGTTGATGCCGTCTCGTCGAGCGGCATCTTGACGGGGATCTCGAAATAGAACTCATCGCCCCACTCGTTTGGCCTTGTCTCTACAGGGAGTGCACCGACAATTTCCTTTGCGCATCTGGTGTCGAATAGCTCCGCATAGACGGCGATATTCCTCATGATAATTTTAATTCTGGTCGGCATCGTGGGTTTCCTCGCGTTAGTGTATCGGGGATAAGGGTTAAAACAGTCCTAGTTGTCGATCTGGTTCATTCTTTTTCTTCGCTCGGTCATGAACAGTAATATTGGAAATAAATTCCTCGGGAATTTCCCCGATGAACGGAGATGGCGAAGGAGCTAGCCTTTGTCCGTAAAGGAACCGGGACCGCGCGTAGATGAGATGAAGCTCGTCCTTTGCCCTTGTCATCCCGACATAAAGCAGCCTTCGCTCTTCCTCGATGTCCACGCCCTCCTTCATGATTGTACAGGGAAGCAGGCCGTCTTCGCACCCCGTGATGAACACGATCGGGAACTCCAGACCTTTTGCCATATGGAGGGTCATCAACGTAACGGCATCGGCCCGTGGATCGAATAGATCCGCAGCGGTCAGAAGTTTGGATTCCAGTGCATCGATCCGGCCGGACCCGATTGTCTCGTGGGGATGAATAAGCGACTGAAGATAGGCAAGGGTCTCCTCTATTTCCTCAACTTGCGCGCTGCTCCGACGACCGATCATTTGATAGGGAATGCCTGATGCCGCGAACACCTCCTCCAGTACCTTCGACTGGGCATGGGTCCTGAAGATCACAGCAAAATCCGAAAATCGGAAGGAGCGTTCCGAATCACCCCTTCCTGAACCATTCCGCACCATCTGATAATGGCTGGTACCTCCCATGCGCTCTTCGATCTTCCGTATAATGGCAGCACCCTCGGCATATTCATCAGGAACAGAGAGGATGGCAATCGGGACGCCTTTCTCCTTCAGAGGAACGAGTTTCTTATCGACCCGCCTCTCATTATGCTTGATCAGGCCGTCCGCAGCATTAACGATGGCGCCCGTTGACCGGTAGTTCTCGGTGAGAGTTATTCGCGTTGCACCAGGAAAATCCTTTTCGAAGTTCAGAAAGTTCTCGATGTCGGCCCCGCGAAAGCCATAAATCGCCTGATCGGCATCTCCCACAACGCAGACATTTCCGCTGTTTCCGGCGAGACACTTCAAGAGCTGATATTGGACAGGATTGATGTCTTGATATTCATCGACGATGATGTGTTTGAATCTGTCCCGGTATTTTCGCGCGGTCTGCCTGCTTTGGAGCATCCCGATCGGTATCTTTATGAGGTCGTCAAAGTCGAAAGCGTTCCGTTGCCTTAATGCGGCCTCATAGGATTCATACGCTTCCTGCATTTCGCAATCTTCATTACCCAGAGAATTCTTCATCCTCGATATTTGTTCTGCAGCACGCTGTGCTTTCCTCGTTGAATCATTCATCAATGACTTTAGAAGCTTGACCTGTTCCTCTCTGCTATAGACAAGAAAATCATCCGTGCGGTTGTCTTTAATGATCTTGAGGCCGAGAAGGTGAAACGTACCTATGAATATCTTCGACGCATCGCTCCCGATCACGTCACCCGCGCGGACCCGCATCTCCCGCGCCGCACGATTCGTGAATGTCACCGCAAGAATTTCTTCAGGTGGAACGTTTTGATGAATAAGATAGGCAAGCCTGTGGGCGATGGTCAGCGTCTTTCCCGTCCCTGGTCCGGCGACGGTCAAGAGAGAACCGTCGAATGCGGCGGCTTTCCTCTGGAATTCGTTCAAGCCATCAAACAAGAGCGGCATTGCCTTTCTCATAGCAGCCTCATCTGCCCCTTAATCTCTCTCCGCTCCACTTCCTGAAATATCCTGACCTTCCCATATTCCCCATCGTATCCGGGCGCGATATGAACGTTCCCCGCACGCATGCGCGATATGGCTTCCCGGACGAGAGGCGAGCCTGCGCGTTCGACATCATCGAGCGGAGCATCTATAAGGATCGTGAATTCATTTCCCAGCTTTTCGAGCAGACTAAAATAAAGTTCATTCACCTTTTTCGTGTTCGCCCCAACTTTCAACCCTTCAGCGATGATCTCCTGCAAGGGGATGACGGACTGAAATGAAGGCGACCCCTGAGGCTTGAAACCGCAACCCCGGTCCGCGAGCTTTTCGACTCTATGCATGACGCCTACAGTCAATTTCTTCCCGCAAACTGGGCAGAGATAGTTGCGGTGGATCGTTTCCTGGGGGGAGAGGCTCACACCGCAGTCCCGGTGTCCGTCGTAGTGATACTTTCCTTCTTCCGGGAAGAACTCGATGGTGCCGAGAAAACCAGTTTTCGTCCTGATGGCGCTCATCATAGACGCGAATGAGATCCGCGTGTCGAAGATATTCGCTTCGCGCCCTATCTTAGCTGCCGAGTGCGCATCGGAATTGGACACGAGCGTGATCCGGTCGAGGGCGGAGAGACGCCAGTTCATGGGCGGGTCTGATGAGAGTCCGGTTTCAATGGCATGGATATTCGGAGCAAGCTCTTCGTAACATTCTTCGAGTGAATCGAAGCCCGATGCAGCGCCGAAGACCGAGAAGTGCGGCGTCCATGCGTGCGCAGGTATGTACACCGCCTCAGGAGCTGAGTCCAGCGTGATCTTGAGGAGATCCTTTGCATCAAGCCCGAGGATCGGCCTTCCATCGGCATTGAGATTCCCGATCCTCGATAGGGCAAGATTCAAGCGAGCCGCACTTTCAAAGTCTGGCACAAGAATAACGGAGTGTATCTTCCGGGTCTTTCCGCCCTTGCTATAGATGCAGCTTATCTCCGAGGAGAGGATGAAGTAGACATCGGCCTTGCACGACCCAGGTATGTCACCGTCCTGACATTCCTTTTTGAGCCTGAATAACCCGTTTTCCGCCGGTTCGAACTTTTCTTCAAGCTCCTTGAGCCACCCGGCATGGGTAAAGTCTCCTGTGCCCATGACCGTGATGCCCTTGAGCTGCGCCCATTTCCCGATGGTTTCGGGCGACATGTCCTTGCTTGTCGCCCGTGAGTAACGTGAATGGACGTGAAGGTCGGCGATAAAACGCATGGGGAATTATAGCATTATTCGGGGGGCTGAGAAACAGGATTTTAGCACCGGATTTTAGCACCGGCTGCGCCAAGTACTTGCTGAAGCTGTGCGGTCCTTCCAAAGGTCCGCAGGAATCGCTCCTCTATATTATATATTGCCTGTGCTCCCCAGTTGACGTAGGGAAGGATACCATCGAAGTCTTCGTCATTGCATCGGCGGATCATCTCTGCCCTCGGTATCGATGACCTTGCTCACAATGGAGGCAATGTCCTCATCCGCCCTTTCGATGCTCTCGAGCAGTTTGAACTGAACCCTTGCCCGCTGAAGGTTATGTTTGGGATATCTGATCTTGAAATAGGTATCGCCGCGGAGGTAATCGGCCAAAAAGCGGATCCCGAGTTCAAAGGTGATTATCTTCACCGCTGCCGGCAGCATGGCAATCTCTTTTCCCGTAAGGAACCCGCCAGCTTCGCGCAGATATCCGCGGGTCACCGCTTCAAAGACAGGAAGATCGAGTCCGACCGTTCTGAGATCCTCCGCATCCTCTCCTGCCGGGTTGGCTGCGGAGCGAAGGCAGTCGCCGAAATCGTAGTGAACGATTCCTGGTTTGACCGTATCCAGGTCGATCATGCACAGGGCCTCCCCCGTAATGGCATGAATCAGAACGTTGTTCACTTTCGGGTCATTATGCACCACACGGACCGGAAGTTCCTTCAAAGCGACTAGACCGGTCAACCCGGGTGCAAGGGACCTTCTGTGATACACGAACTCTCTTTCAGCTAGAACTTCAGCGGACCGTCTTTGTACATCTGCCTTGAGCGCTTCATCAAACTCGGCAAGATAGTGCGGTGTTTGATGAAACCCGGGAAGCGTATCGTGGAGTCGTCCTGGCGGGAGGTCCGATACGAGCGACTGAAACCTTCCGAGGCCTCGACCGATTTCGTAGGCGTGCCGTACATCCTTGACCTTGTCATACACCACTCCGGATTTAATGAAATGAAACAGGCGCCAGTACGCACCGGAATCGTCTCTATGGAACGAGCGACCCCCGCTTATATGGATGAGCGCCGGAGTGATTGCATAGGGGTCTCTGACGCCTTCCGCACGGAGCCTGTTCACAATATGATTGGTCACGACCTCCACATTCTCCATAACCTGCTCCGGCTTTTTGAACACTGAGGTATTAATGCGCTGGAGAATGTATTTGCGTATCTCTCCGCCATCTTTCATCTCGCAGAGGTAGGTATCGTTAATCAGTCCGGAGCCGAACCGCACCGTCCTTGTGAGCGCCCCGGGGATCTCAAAATGGGATATGATCGCATCTATCATACTAATAAAGAGGTCTTCCAGTATTCCAGAATATTATATCATTTCTGATCTATTATTCCATACCTTCATGACGTTGCTGCTTTCCGAACGCTCGAATTATGAATCTGTTCGGGTAATCGGGGGATGGCCCATGCACTTACCGCTCGCAGGCATGGCAAGTTAAAGTTTTGACCTGGAATTCCGATAAGACCTTTATACAGGTGCGTCGAAACGGATAAACAGGCAAACCTCATTGTCAGGCAGGTAAAAATGAAATCAGAGGTCTTACAGCGCAAGAGGATGCCATGGAAAATGATTTTCGCAGGGATTAGCCTCTGCTTGTTCGTCTGGGTCTCAGGGCCCTTTATTAATGCTTGCCTTTCCCAGGAGAAGTCTTTCTTCCGTCAATTACTTAAGCCCACCGCCGGTGAGATCATCACGCTGACATGCATCATGATCGTTCTTCTCGGGCTCAGCACGTATAGCAGCCTCATGATGAGGAGGCTCGGGACGACCGTGTTAGAACTGACCGAATCGGGACAACGGTATCGCATTCTCGTCGAAACTGCTCCGGACATCATCTTTATCCTTTCCCCCGAAGGGACATTCACCACCCTGAACTCCGTGTTTGAAACCGTTACCGGGTTCCCGCGCACGGAATATATCGGCAGGCATTTTCACTCGATCATCCATCCCGAGGATCTTCACCTAGCATTCGATGCGTTCAAACGCCTTACAGCAGGTCAGACCCCGTCTCCCTATGAACTGCGCATTCTCTCGCAATCGGGAGAATATCTTACGACAGAAATCATTTCGGCGCCGCAGATTCAGAACGGCAAAATGCTCGCAATCCTGGGTATAGCACGCAACATCACCGGTCAGAAGCGCATGGAACAGTCGCTCACGGAAAGAGAGACACGATACCGGGACCTCTTTGAGAATGCCCATGACCTCATCCAGAGCTCTGGGCCGGACGGCAGCTTCCGGCATGTCAATCGGGCCTGGCGGGAGACCCTCGGATACAACGAGGAGGAGATAGCCCAGATGAGCGTCCTCGACATTGTCCACCCTAATTCCAGGGATCACTTCAAGGAGATGTTCGAGCGCATCTTGGGCGGCGAAAAAATCGATCGCATCGGTGCTACGTTCATGACCAAGGCCGGTAAGCCAGTCATCGTCGAAGGCAGTGTTCATTGCAGTGTCATCGACGGTCGGCCTGTGCAGACACAGGGCATATTCAAAAACGTCACCGAACACAAGCATAACGAGGAGTTCATCAAAAATGTCCTCGACACCGTAGACGAGGGGTTCATCGTAATCAGCCGCGACTTCAGGATAGTCTCCGTCAACAAAGCCTATTGCAGCAAGCTTAAGATGACGTCGGACGATATAATATACAGACACTGCTATGAGATCTCGCACCACATGCTTTCACCCTGTTACGAGTCAGGTGAAGACTGCGCCGTGCAGCGCACATTTGAGACCGGCGAACCACATACCGCAGTCCATACGCACTATGATAAGGAAGGGGACTCCGTCTATACCGAGGTCAGGTCTTTCCCTTTGAAGAATTCCCGCGGTGAAATAATTTCGGCAATCGAGATTCACAATGATATCACCGAGAAAAAGAGGCTAGAGGAACAGCTTCTTCACTCTCAGAAAATGGAGGCTGTAGGAACATTGGCGGGCGGTGTGGCGCACGACTTCAACAATATCCTAACGGCGATCATCGGCTATAGCAGCCTCATGCAGATGAAGATGGCTGAAAACGACCCCCTTCGGCCAAGCGTGAACAGCATTCTCGCGTCTACGGAGCGAGCAGCCAGCCTTACCCAAAGCCTTCTAGCATTCAGCAGGAAGCAGATACTCACTCCAAAGCACGTGGAGATGAATACAATCGTGCGGCGGGTCGAGAAACTCATAGAGCGGCTCATCGGAGAGGACATCGAGATCAAGCAAGTTCTACACGATGAACCATTGCCCATTAAGGCGGATACGGGCCAGATCGAGCAAATCATGATCAATCTCGTCACGAACGCGAGGGATGCCATGCCGCGAGGGGGAAAGTTGACCATTGAGACGGGAGACGTTGAGTTGAACAGCGATTTCATAAAGGCGCACGGATACGGGAAGCCTGGTAATTACGCGCTGCTCACCGTAACGGACACTGGCACGGGTATGGACAAGAAAACCGTAAAGAGGATCTTTGAACCGTTCTTCACCACCAAGTCCACGGGCAAAGGGACCGGGCTTGGCCTTGCCATCGTCTATGGTATCGTAAAACAGCACAGCGGGTATATCAGTGTCTATAGCGAACCCGGGATAGGTACGACCTTCAAGGTCTATCTGCCGCAGATCAAGGCCGCGCTCCATCACGCAAGGTCTGTCAGCGCCCCCGTGCCGACTGGTGGCACGGAGACCCTCCTGGTCGCAGAAGATGACAGCAGTGTACGGAACCTTACGACGGCGGTGCTACAGGGATTTGGCTATACCGTCATTGAGGCTTCCGATGGCGAAGAGGCTCTAGAGAAATACCGGGATAATAAGGATACAATCCGGCTCCTTATCTTTGATGTCATCATGCCGAGGAAGAACGGCCGAGAGGCCTATAACGAGATCAGGAAGATGAACCCCTCAGTCAAGGCGCTCTTTACGAGCGGATATACCGCAGAAATCATCTATAAAAAAGGCCTCCTGGGAGACGACGTTAACTTTCTTTCAAAGCCCGTGTCGCCCAATAAGCTCTTAAACAAGGTAGCGGAAATGCTCGGCAGCGGATCGCAGGCAACGTGTTGAGGCGATGATGTGATTCACGGTGCACCGCTTCCTCATGCCACCACCTGTATGATTCGTCTTCTGCTATTTTTTCCCGATTATCAGGAACACCCTGAACGTCCGTTTCCCCTTCCCTTCGATCTCTTTCTCAACGGCTGCGGCCGTTACATCACGGACTTCCGTAAAACCAGTCTTTTGGAGAAGCCCTTTCAGGTGTCGCCGATCAAAACCAAAATGCAGCACGCCAAAATTGTCTCCGTGAAAAGAACCGTCCTCCGCGTCCAAATCGGCGGCGCAGAGCACGCCGCCTGGCAGCAGCAGACCATACCACTGCCTGAACAGCTGGCCGGTGTCAGACACATGATGCAGGGTCATGCTGCTCACAACCAAATGAAACGTTCCCTCTACTCGCTCCCCCTTTTCAAAATCCGCGAATTGCATCTTAACGTTCTTCAGGCCCGACCTGCTGACCTTGTCCTGGAGAACGCCGAGCATGCCTTTTGAACTGTCAGCGCCAGTAATCGTCTTCACGAAAGGCTGCAGCCGGAGAGTCACCAACCCCGTACCGCAGCCGAAATCCAGAACGTCCATATCTCTGGTCGGGTGTATTTCTCTGATGATCGTATCGGCTACGTCATCGGCAAGCTTGACCCTGCCTGGATTCTGGTCCCAGGTAGCCGCCTCTCTGTCGAAGTCTTTTCTCTCGTCTGATTTCATACCGCAACTCATTCATCGCCGTACTACGGACCGCGCGCACGGACCCGGCATAGATACTGACGAAAATCCCGCCTGCCTCAAGCCGGTCTGGGCGAGCTTTCCGGCTCTCTGTGGTCGGCACTTTCCCTGCGTGTACCGTGCACCCATGACAGACCACGGTGCTCGTCAGGTCTCTATCTCTTCATGCACAGACGATTAATGATTGGGCTGGCTCAGCAGGTACGTGGTTGATCACGTTCATACTCATAATCTTTCCAATCATCTTTAAAAAAGATCATCAAATCCGATTGCAATTGCCACCTGTCGCCACTAATAGCAGATCCTTTATGGGAGTTGACCAGAGACTTCCTTTTGCCGGTCGGAATCTGTATTTTGTCAACGCCAGCTTTGCTTAAATGACCACTAAACCAAATATCGTCATCAAACAAGGCTCTTGCTGGAGCATTTTCAAGATTTAACAGTAACTTCCAATCAAGATGGTTAGAACGTAATATGTAGCCACCACATCCCTCAATAACCGCTACTTTTCTGGTGCCTGACTTCAATGCCTTGTCCGATCCAATAGATTCTGATTTAAGGTCCCTTGGTAATAAAAAGCCATTGATGCAAAAAACGTGTTTGCCATCTGCTTTCATATCAGCAGCCATTAAATCCGATATCATATCTTTCGAATAATACATATCATCATCAACTATAACTATTCTCTCGTTTTGAGTTTGATATCTTTCGATCGTGGCAATCAATTTTGTAGCAGGACCGTAATCCTTTTTTTGCCAACATATTTTTACATTTTCCAGGTTTAGAAGCGACATGGGTATTTTTCTCCCCGCAAACAATTCTTCGCTCAAGTTTATTTCAATTCGTTTTGGTTTTACCGTTTGACGCAATAAGCTGACCAGCGTTGGCTTGATATTATCAATACGGTGCGGGACAGTTGTCAGGGATACCACAGGCCCATTGGGATCCCCACCATTTTTATCCAATTTTAACAGATCAAACAAGCTATAATAATATTGCCTAATATTTTTTGATATGGTCAAAATGCCTCCTGAAATTAATGAATCTGTAACTTATTTTGTTCCCTATTGATTGACGAAGTTGTTCAGTGTCCCGAAATTGTTTAGCGCACCATTGTTGTTCATTGTGCCGGGTTGTTGTTGATCAGCATGCCTGTATCTGATGCTATCATGTTAGCACAATTAGCAAGGGGATTGAAATTGTTATTCGCTTCAGATGTATTCACGCTGTTGGCCCCGTAATTCATATAGGGAGTACTATGTGAGCTTGCTAGATATATTTACATATGGTGTGATGATATATCCGTTCTATGGCTGAGTTTGTCCAAGCCAAGTGTTTTTCGCTTATTTTATGGAAGCATATATTTGCCGGGCACGATTGGAAGCAAAAGGCTTCCGAAATGCAAATTTATAGGTATAGGTTCGGTGGCATAATATGACAGAAAGGATCTATAAAAGATATACGATTCATAACCATAAGCGCAGTTATCATTTGATTAGCTCATCTGTTGGAGCGCATCGCCAGGCTATTCTCGGCCCTTGTCCCCCCTCATTTTCTTCAATATCTGGAGCGTTCTCACGTCGCGTTCGCCCTGAAAATACTTATCAAGGACATGGGCAAATACGGAGTCCTGATCCGCTACGGATGCAAAAAGAGTCATGGAGGATTGAAGCTTCAGATCATCGGGGTAGCCAAAAATACCAGAAGCTGACCGTCCTTCAGTGGCCAAGACAGTGTTTGCACATTCCAACAGTCTTGATCCAAGAACAGGGTGATTTAAGTATGCCCGAGCCTCTTCTACACTTTTTATGGCATAGTGTTTCGAGGTAGCACTGTATCCCAATCCATCAACCTGCGGAAATATGTACCACATCCAGTGCGATCTCTTCCGGCCGTTTTTCAACTCCTCGAGGACACGATCATAGACGCCGTCTTGAGCATTTATGAAGCGACTTAAGCCAAATGGATCATCACGGCCTATCGTATCGTTTGCTTTTGTCATTTCTGACTCTTGGCCTGCAGTTAGATCGCAGCACACCAACTATATGCCCGAACTAGTGCGATGTCAATGGTGAACGGTTTTGGAGTAGATAGCGTTGGATTCCGAAAGAGTTCTTGATCATCTACGGGTATTGCGAGTCCGACATTTTATTCTTTTAGCGCTGCATTGTCAACGGGAAGAGATGCAGGCGAGAAAAACTGAAGCTAGTTGCAGTTAGCCATGAAAAAAAGACGACGAGCGAGAGAGGAGGGGTGTCTGCAGACAATTAAGTCCTTACAAACAAGTCTGTAGCTCATTGATATTTCAATGGCCGGAAAACCGCCCGAAAACTAAAGTTCTTACATTTTAATTCAATAAACAATAATGTTGTGAAATTTGCAGACAATTAATTTCTTACCATTTTGCATCCAGAATTGCAACTTTCACGAGAAACGAACAATATTTAAAAGAATGGCAACTAGCGCCTTTCAGGAAGACACTAAGGCTGAACATTTCAACCAGAAAAGATCAGACGACCTTCTCTCGACCGGAGTTAACGGCACCTACTAAGTCTCAGAGTTGGAAACTCCAATAATTCCAATAGTACTATTCAGAACGAGTCTCGCTAACCGGACCAACCGCCAGCCGGAGGCACGAAGGAGACGAGAAGGACGGATGTCCGGTGGAGGAACCAATCAGCGGCTGTTGGGTCCGATTTGAGCGTATTATGGTTAGGCCGACCATTACTACAATCCGCCATGGAACCGCGCGAATGAATGGGCCAGCATAAGCGACATACAAAGGATTCCGGCACCCAATGCAATTGCGTGGCTGGTCTTTCTGAGGCTGAAGGTCCCAACTCTGCAAACCAGAAGGTAGCCGAGTACAAAATTGAAAAAGCCCCAAAGAACATTGACCAACGCTGAAGATAGGCCTTGCCCAAGTGGAGAGGCGAAGGGGCTTTGAAAAGCTGAGCCGGAGATACCGTTGACGAAATGAGGAATTGCGTTTGTTAGAAACGCTCCAGCAAAAAAGAAAGCAATGTAGTGATACCAGCGCATGTTTTCTCCTTGGTGATTTTTGAAATTGTTAACAGGCCTAACAAGTGATTGTCTGGTTATGCTTAACTCGTAAAAAACGAATTTCCGGTATTATCGAGTTTAGCAATGATTGTGCCATGATATTCATGGATCGAAAAAACTATATTCCTGAACGATACAATTGTCAACCACCTGGGATGGAGATAGTCGGGATACGTGCTGTTTCGTTCGGCAGGAAACATGAAGGTTGCAAAGAATTACATCGACAACGACTTCAGGATGTATCTATTCTTGCTGATAAGACGTCTTAGTCACACGTTTCGAATAGGAAGGCCTGGCGAAAGTCATCTAGCGGAAATCCTTATTTTTTAGAATTCGCATCAGTATCGAAGACACCTATTAATAGGCATGAGGCTATATCGAAATTAAATTGTGAATCCCTGGTTGGTAGTTACACAGCGGAAAAGGTCCGCGCATCGATTTGCTAGTGCAAAGACGAGCAGTAAATACAAAACCCCGCTCCTAACGTCCACGGAACGGGGCTGTCAAGATTCGCTTTAACGGTTGCCTGGGAAAAACACCCAGAGGTTTTTACACGACCTCGACTGCATCGTCACCCCGACAATCGATCACTTCACTGAAATTACACAGTTAGAAGTGCCAAATGGATTCGGCACCAGTGCGGCACAGGGAACATCTTGAGCCCAAGCGCCATCAACAAAATACTTATACTCATGCGTCCCCGCAGATAGTTTGATTTTTATTCTCCAAAACCCATCCTTGCCTTTTTTCATGGGATACTGTTCTGTGTTCCAATTGTTGAATTTACCTGCGATATAAGCTTTCTTAGCTTCAGGCGCATAAAGCACGAATTCCACGTCTCGCGACCTACCGAAGCCCCGATGTATGCTTATGGATTCCTTCATCTCTTTAACGGTCTCCATTGCCGGCATAAATGTCACCTCCTCATTCTGATTTGTGAAGTATTGTGAATCGCGCACATTTCAAGCTTTCGTACGGCGTCTTCTCCTTATTTTCAGTTTATCGCGATATCATACCTCTGTAACTAATCTAAGGATAGCAATGGCCGCTATGCTTGTCAATAAAACTGGGCAGAATGTTGCACAACATCACATCTCTTTATTTGCAAACATCCGTACGAAGAATATTCTGTTGATGAGAGTAATAACTACGATATGAAACATACAGGAGGAGGAGATGTCTGCGGACAATAAAGTTATTACAAAGCTCGTAGTAACTCATTGAATTATATAGTGCTCAAAAATCGGCAAAAAAGACAAAGTTCTTACTTTTCCCTGTTTAAGACAATAAAGTTCTTACAATCGCAGACGATAAATTTCTTGTTTTTTTGGCCCATAAACCGCATTCTAAGGCCGCAAAACGCATATGCACTTATCATACTAAAAACGATTTACAAATTGCAAGAGCATTTTATGGAGACATCAAGATGATGGCAAGAACTAAACAAGGTGCATTCCAATGAGCTAAGTGGGGCTGTTCAATAGCCGATTAGTTACCAGAGAAATGGATGGTAACGGACTTACAGTTTGATTTACTAAATAAGTGGCTAGATTGAGGAATTTGCAAAAGCGGAAAATACGATTTGACTCGTAGTCGTGTTCGTGTTATTAACTTACTGAGTCGTAAAGAAATACGATCATAATACTTTTACTATAAGAGAGACATTATTGAGAAATATCCTTGTCACCGGCGGTGCCGGATATATAGGAAGTCACGTCGTCAAAGCCCTAGATGAAGCGGGTTTTACGATACTGGTCTACGACAACCTTTCGAGGGGCTACCGTGATTCTGTCTTGGATGGTGAACTAGTCGTTGGTGACCTAGCTGATACGATGCGACTTGAACATACCGTAAAATGGTTCAGGCCTAATGCGGTGATGCATTTTGCGGCTTTCATCGAGGTCGGCGAATCGGTCAGTAATGCTATTAAATATTATGTAAACAACGTAGGAAACACCTTAAACCTTCTAGATGTCCTCACAAAACATCGGGTGCGCAAATTCATCTTTTCTTCTAGCGCGGCCGTGTACGGCATTCCCGAAAAAGTCCCGATAACCGAAGATGAGAAGATAAGCCCCATCAATCCCTATGGTCAATCAAAGGTCATTGTTGAACAGGTCTTAAAGGATCTGTCGGCTGCCATGGATTTTCAACAGATTTCCCTCCGTTACTTCAATACCGCAGGGGCGGATTCTAAGGGACGAATCGGGGAGCGGCACAACCCTGAATCGCACCTAATTCCGCTTATATTAAAGACCGCAAAAGGGGAGCGCCAGAGCATCAAGGTATACGGGACAAATTACCCCACTCCTGACGGCACATGTATCAGGGACTATATCCATGTAGAAGACCTTGCCGATGCTCATCTTCTTGCACTCAAATATCTTCTTGAGGGTGGCAAGAGTGATTTTTTTAATTGTGGCTACGGCCATGGATACTCCGTAAGGGAAGTGATTGATACCGCCAAGAAGGTAACTGGGAAGAGCTTTGTGGTCCAGGAGACTGAGCGAAGGGGAGGAGACCCTCCAGTCCTGGTTGCTGACAGTTCCAGGTTGAAACAAAAACTGAATTGGAAGCCGAAATTCGATTCCCTCGATTACATCATCAAGACTGCATGGGAATGGGAGAGGAAGCAGAGATAGCCGTCATGTCAGAACTTGGGCGGAAATTTAGTAAGATCGGTAATTCCAAGATTCTCTTTCCTCTTTGTGAAATTGAGGTGCAGTCTTGCCTTTACGGTCCATGGTTCTCCCTTGTTTCGCCGACGACGTTTGTTGTCTGCAAACAACAAAGTTGTTGCAAAATGCTTATTCTAACTCATTGATTTATATAGTGTTCGAAAATCGGCAAAAAAGACAAAGTTCTTACTTTTCCCCGTTTAAGACAATAAAGTTCTTCCAATCGCAAACAATAAAGTTCTTACTTTTTTAGCCGATAGGATAAAATTAGAATTTCCAAGAAACGCAACTGCTGCGTGTTCCAGTATAGATTTGAGTTTTATTAATTCGGCCATGGTACCGTCAGTATTCCAATGCTCTCAACCATTCGTGGCATCATTGGCTGCATAGTAGAGAGCGCCGTTAAATACGTTGAAGCGCATTTATGTGGATCACTGACAAAAAGGCAGCCCCTTGCGAGGTCTTCCTTGTTTTATCTTGCAATGGATTCAAATATTCTATAGTATGGGGAAAAGGAAATACTGTATCAATGCAGATCAACAAGCAAATTCATGCAATCAAGATTCCCTTTACCATAACGACCCCGTGGGGCGTGACGCTGGAGCGGTTCGTATACGTCTATCTTATCTACGGCACGCATGGGATCTGTCTTATCGATGCCGGCGTGGCGTCTGCCGAGGAGACGATCTTCAATTATCTGAGGGCGACAGACCGGAGAGTAAGCGACATATCGCTGATTGTCCAGACGCATTCTCATCCGGACCATATCGGGGCATCAAGAACCATAAAGGGGGAGACGGGATGCGCTATTGCCGCTCACGCCGCGGAAAAGGCTTGGATCGAGAATGTACAGCTGCAGGCAAAGGAGAGGCCGGTACCCGGTTTCGGCTCTCTTGTGGCTGGATCATTGGTAGTGAACAGGCTGCTCGAGGACGGTGAGGTTTTTGACCTCGGCTGCGGCCTCAAGCTGCAGGTGATCCACACCCCGGGCCACTCGAAAGGCTCGATCGCCATTCTGCTGCTCGGATACCAGGCGCTCTTTTCAGGAGATGCCATCCCCGTTCCCGGCGAGCTGCCCATCTACGAGGATGTCCCGGCCTCGGTTGCGTCCATACAAAAGCTTAAGGCCGTTAAGGACCTTCATTATCTCCTCCCCTCTTGGGATGAACCCCGGCAAGGTGCCCTCGTCTACCAACGCATGAATGAGGGGCTGCAGTATCTTCAACGCGTTCATACGGCGGTAAGAAAGTGCTCTCGTCATGCGGCTACGTCCGATCTCATGGAATTGTCCCGATGCGTGCTGAAGGATATCTCGATTCCGCCAGAACTCTCGAACCCTATTGTGGCAAGGTCCTTGGCCGCCCATCTGGCTGTGCGCGATCAAAAGGACATTCTTGAAGAAACATCTTAGGCCGTCGGTCGCGTTACTTTTGCCTTTTTTTGTTATTACCGATGCACATCACATGCTGAAATGCGTCTTTTGCGTCAGAACCAATTGAATTAAAAGGGAATGGGATTCTGTGCGCAGTATCGTTTCTCGCCGGCAGTATCGTTGCGTTAGTTCTCTTGTCCTGCTTTGCGATCGCCCAACAAGCAGATGAACTGAGCGAGCGGATATATTCTGTGTTCGCCGAGAAATACGCAGCTCGGTGAAGATCCTCCTGGAATATCTCTCATCTTCTGTATTTAATGGCCTGTTTTCTTGTAACGATCCAGTTGGTTCTGAGTCAACAACTAAAGCCGGAGACTTTCATGGTGATAAAAGATGAAGGCTCCATCGATGATATGGGTGCAGCGTTAGAGTGACACGATAGGGTACTCTTTCCTCAGCCTTTTCTCCTCTTGACTTCTTCTGTCTCAGCGCTATCATATACTAAGATATATCGGCAGGAGGTGGTATGGTGACGATCATGCTGATCATCATAGCCGTCGTGGCGGCGATCTGCATTTATGTGACGCTTGTATTCTACTACGGCTTCAAGAACTGGTACACTCTATGCGGGACTAAGTCTTCGCAGTGCAGGAGAGGGGAACCTTGCTCAGATCCCCGGACAATGAAGACATCTTAACATCAGGCCTTCAAAAAGTCTCATTACCTGTCCCGCCCATTGACGATAATGATAAAGACCATTCTTACGGTTACCCTGTTCATTTCGATACTGCTTCATACCACACAAGTATCTTCCGGCAATACCCAAGAAAAATTTCTCCAGGTCAAGGGAGAAAAGATCCTTGATGCTTCTGGCAAACGGATACTGCTTCGTGGCATCAATGTACAGTTCAAGCATTTCAAGCACGCACTGGGCGAGCAGGACATAAGGAGAATTGCCGATTCAGCCTGGAACAGCATTCGTCTCGTGATTGATTATCGAGACTTTGTGGTCGAGCCGTTCAACTACAACGAAGCCAACTTTACCCTCCTCGATACTCTCCTGAACTGGTGCAAGAAATATGCTGTTTTTGTCGTCCTCGATATGCACCTTGCTCCGGGAATCCAGAACTCCCATGATTTTGTCGTCCACAGACAAACAGCCTTCGACTTTTGGTCTAAGGACGAGCATCAGGAATGCTTCTACTCGCTGTGGGAAAAAATCGCTGAAAGGTATGCCCAGCAAACTATCGTCGCAGGATATGATCTCCTGAATGAAGGGGAGCCTCCAACAGGAAAGGATTATATCCGCGTCATGAGCACCACAATAAAAAAGATACGCTCACGCGACAAGAACCATATTCTTATTATTGAAGAAGCCCTGCTGCCTGGTGGAAGGAACGAGTTGTTTCTTTTCCCAGACAAGAACACGGTTTACAGCATTCACTTTTTCTACCCGTCCTCTTTCACCCTCTACGTGACCACAACGGAACGAGTCGCATTAACATACCCCGGAGCGATGACAACATTCGGGGAAAAGATCGGTGAAACAAAGACCGGAACGATGACAGGAGACAACGGATGGTCACGCGTAAGCGTCCGGGCGCGGCCCCCTGAAGGGGCTGAACTGCTTTTGGTGAACATCTCATCATATGGTAATGCCGGGACCGTATTTGTCGATGATATCATGCTTGAAGTCGATGGTCGCACTCTTGAACTGCCCGCCCCCCTCGTCTCGAACAGCTCTTTTGAGATAGATTATCCGGGAATAAGCTGGAATATTCGGGGCGCATGCGTGAGTGTTACTGACAAGGCCGCACATACCGGGAAATTCTCCCTGGCTTTGTCCGGGTGCCAGACGCCTGGTTCAGCAACGAGCAGCCCCTTTGAAGTTGAACAAGGCGAGTACCGTCTTTCAGGATGGTATAGCTCAGAACGAGCGACCGGAGAAAATGTTCTTTCCCTGTCCTGGCACAAACGAAGAATGCTTGGGCATGTGGACAGGAAAGCGATCCTCGAACAACTTGGCTATGCATTGCGGTTCAAGTCCCTTCACAAGGTACCGCTCTATGTTGGAGAATTCACTGCCCACGCGAACCCGGCTCGGGAAAGTGTTGTCAGATACCTACAGGATCTCACCAGTATTATGCGCGATGAAGGTCTTCATTGGAGCTTCTGGGAATACTATTCCGAATATCCAGGCGTCGGGATCTATACAAAGGACCTGCGCCTTATAAATCCGGTAGCCCTCGATGTGCTGAGTCGCCCTCCGAGGGAATAGGGGCTGGCCAGGAATTTTGAAACAATCTGGCAGTTTCACGAACAGCTTGATATTATTCCTTTTCCATTTTCTGATGGCGGCATCTCGGGTGTTTTCTTTAAGAAAGAGGGAGCAACTATTTCTTGGCGGAAGAGAAGACGATCATGCGCACATGCAGCGTTTTACTATTGCTCATACAATTGGTCATCATCCGTTACATTCCGAGGATACATTACATTACTACAAACCGGAAGTCTATCCTGAGGAAGTCTTTAATTGAGCTTGAAGTGGTGCTAATTGGAAGAATTCTATTGTCTAGGGCAAACTTTGTTATCTCTGGGCGAACTTTATTGTCTCCTGATACATCATCACTCATCGGCGTCGTCGTTCTTGTTGTTGTTGTTTAGGGTCACACCTCGCACACAAAGTTCGAGAGCTCTTTTGAGAAAGTTGCATAGTTGACGGAATAATCAATGGGACATTCGATCACCGCCGGCCTCTTGAGTGCAAAGGCCTCGCGTAACACATTCGAGAGGTCGTCCCCTTTCCGGACTTTGAAACCCGCCGCACCGAAGCTCTCCGCGAAACGTGAAAAGTCGGGGTTTCCGAAGTCCAAGCTGAAATTTTTGAAGCCCTTGGCCTGCTGCTCCCACTTGATGAACCCAAAGGCGTTATCGTTAAGGATTAGCACGACAACGGGAATGTTGTATCGGAGCGCCGTCTCCAGTTCCTGAGAGTTCATCATGAATCCTCCGTCTCCCACTACAGCGAGGACATTCTTGTCGGGATTGAGCATCTTCGCTGCCGTGGCCGATGGAAGACCTGCGCCCATCGTCGCAAGGGCATTATCGAGTAAAAAAGTATTGGGGTTATAGGTCTTATAGAGCCGTGAGAACCAGAGTTTATAGATCCCGTTGTCCATCGTAACGATGTCGTCCTCGGACAGCACATTCCGCACATGCCAGACCACCTCTTGGGGAGTGGGTGGGAACTGACGGGTGGGATCAATGGCGAGCTTTTTCCCCAGATAGGCGCGGATGGCTCGGAACGTTTTTCCGCTCTTTCGCCCAACCCTCTCACATAGCGATCTGAGCGTCGCTGACACATCCCCAACAACTTCGACAGCAGGGTTGTAATACCTGTCCAGTGCGGCCGGGGTGAATCCGATATGGATCACTTCCTTGTCCAAGCGCTCGTTCCAGAGGTAGGGCGGATACTCGACGATGTTGTATCCCACCGTGACGATGAGGTCGGCTTTATCGATGCCACAGTTCACGAAATCCTTTTTGTGGATTCCGGTGGCAAAGAGACTATATTCAGACGCATCGCTCAGCACGCCTTTGCCCATTTGTGTATGAACCGCGTGGATCCCCGTTTTCTCCACGAACTCGCTTATTCGGCGCGAGATCAACTTCCGGTTGGCGCCGGAGGAGAGAATGAGGAGGGGGTTCTGCGCAGCGTTGATCAGGGATGCTGCGCGGTCCACGGCCTTGGGGTCAGGAGATGGCCGGCGTTCATAGCCTCGTTTCTGTACGGCCGCGCGCGCCTCGCTCTGGGCGACATCCTCAGGCAACTCGATATGTACGGCGCCCGGACGTTCCGACTGTGCGATCCGGAACGCTTTCCGCGTGACTGTAGGGATGGTGCTTGGATCGGCAATTGAGAGGGAATACTTCGTGACGGGGTGCATGATGCTCGCAACATCGATGAGCTGAAAGGCTGCCTGCCAGTTATCGCGAAGAGCTTTTTGGCCGGTGATGGCGATGAGCGGTGCGCCGATGAGCTGCGCATGAGCCACGCCTGTCATGAGGTTTGTCGCCCCCGGCCCCAGCGTCGAAAAGCAGACACCGGCCTTTCCTGTCAATCTGCCATAAGTGGCGGCCATGAACGCTGCGGCCTGTTCGTGCCGCGTAATGACGACCTTAATCGAGGATGTGCGGAGCGATTCGAGAAAGTCGAGGTTCTCCTCCCCGGGAAGGCCAAATATATACTCGACGCTCTCTTCTTCGAGTTGCTTTACGAATAGATCAGATGCCTTCATAGGGTACGATCCTCGCGAACGTCTCAAACAAAAATTTAACCACAGAGGCACACCGATAAAAGAAAGGCGAGCATCATTGCTCAAATATCATATTAATGTGAAAGCCTTTCGGCAACCTGTTTGATTTTCGACCGCTAAACTATCTTTGGCATTTGGATCTTGAACTTTCTTCCGTGCCTCCACGGTTATGATCGTCTTTATGATTTATTCCCTTACAACCACGGTCTTGATGTTCACGAATTCCCTCAGTCCATAATGTGATAGCTCCCTGCCGACACCCGACTTCTTCACGCCTCCAAAGGGCAAGCGGGGATCGGATTTCACCATGTCGTTGATGGCAATGAAACCAGCCTCGATCCGTGAAGCTATCCGCTCTGCTCTGTCCGTGTTCCGGCTCCAGACAGAGGCGCCGAGGCCGTAGTCGGTGTTGTTCGCGACCCGAACCGCTTCGTCCTCGTCCTTGACGACGATAACCGGTGCGATGGGTCCGAACACCTCCTCTTTGAGGACCTTCATGTTCTCCTTGGGATTGAAGACAATGGCAGGTGCGAAGTAAAAGCCCTTCTTAAAGGGATGATCGGGCTGCAGGACGCTGGCGCCTTTTGCCCTCGCATCCCTGAGTTGCTCCTTCAGGGAATCAAGGATCTCCTTCTTGGCAACGGGGCCGAGATCGGTTGTATCGTCCATGGGGTCGCCGACCGTGAGCTCCTTGAACCGCGAAACGAGGACCTTCTTGAACTCCTCGGCAACCTTCTCCATGACAATGAAGCGCTTTGCCGCGATGCAACTCTGACCGGTGTTGATCATCCTAGCGTTCACGGCGGTCCTAGCCGCCTTTTCTACGTCTGCATCGTCAAGGACTATGTAGGGGTCGGAACCGCCCAGTTCTAGCACGAACTTCTTGATATTCCTCCCAGCACTTTCGCCGACCTTCTCGCCGGCCTTGTTGCTTCCCGTCAGGGAAACGGCATCTACCTTATCATCGTCGATAAGCTTAAGTGCGGCATTCGCATCGATGAGCACGGTCTTGAGCACGTTCTCCGGGAAGCCAGCAGCCCGGAATGCGCCCTCGATAGACAGCGCAGTCGCAGGCACATTGGACGCATGCTTAAGCAAAACGACGTTCCCCGCGCTTATCGCGGGGATGCCGAAGCGGAACGCTTGCCAGTAAGGGAAGTTCCATGGCATGATCGCGAGCACGATGCCCAGTGGCTCGAACGCGACGTAGCTCTTCTTCGACTCCGTCTTGATCTCCTCGGGCTTTAGGAAACGCTCGGCATTTTCCGCGTAATAATCGCAGAGCCATGCACATTTCTCGACCTCGGCTAACGATTCCCTGATGGGCTTCCCCATCTCCCTTGTTATGAGTTCCGCATATTTCCTCTTCTCAGCCCGCAAATGGTCGCCAAGCGTCTTCACGCGCCTGGCCCGATCAACGACCGGAACGCCCCTCCAAGCGTTAAAGGCCTCGCGGGACCTCTCAACCTGTCGGTCAAGTTCGGCACGCGACAGTAGATCGAATTCCTGTACCACCTGCTCGTTATAGGGGTTGATCGATTGTATCTTAATGCTTCTGTCTCGGTATGTTTTCATGGATCGAACTTTCATTTCTGTCACCCCCCTTGCATTTTCCCATGATTGATTTTTTTAAGTAGCAGCGCTGATCATGCCGTATCGAACATTTAATCTTGAATGTTGAGCCAGGTTTTCTTTTTTTGCCCTCTGACTCTGCGGCACCATACCTTTCAGCGCCTTACTTCCTCTCTTCAATCGGCTCATAAACGCAACCTGTCTTGCCGCAGTAGTTGCCGATATACTCTGATGATGGCCTGTAAAGCGCGGGTTTATCTTGTGCGTCGCCGAACTTTTCCTCGATGATATGTGCGGTCCAGCCCGCGATCCTCGACACTGCGAAGAGCGGCGTCATGAGATCGCGTGGAATACCCATCATGTGGTAGACCGGTGCGCTATAAAAATCGACATTGGGCTTGATTGTTGTCTTGCCTCGTTTTTCGAATTCCGCCACTGCGCTCTCCTCAATCTGGGTCGAAAGCCTGCACCAGTGCGGCTCACGCAGCTTCTCGCCAAGTCTGAAACACATGTCCTTCAGAAACACGGCTCGGGGATCCAGCGTCTTATAGACTGCATGCCCCATGCCCATTATCTTCTGGCCGCTATCAAGTTGTCTTTTTACCCACGCCGCGATGTCCTTTTCGTTGCGGAGTTCCAAGAGCATCTTCATCACCTGGGCGTTGGCGCCACCGTGGAGGCTTCCTGATAAAGCGCCTACCCCTGCAGCGACGCCTGCATACATGTGCGCACGCGTGGACACGACCTCACGGCAGGCGAAGGTGGACGGGTTGAATGCATGGTCGGCGTGGAGCACCAGCACGGTATCGAGATCGTGGGCTATCTCGGCATCAGGCTGCGTGCCCGTGAGCTGCCACAAAAAGTTTCCTGCATGGGACAGCGTATCGTCAGCCGGCACCGGATCCTTGCCGTTCCGTATTCGCTGCCAGCCTGCGACAACCGGGGGGATGCGAGCAATAAGCCTTACGGCCTTTACAATGTTCGCCTCTCTCGTTTCGACCGACAGATCTGGATCAGCCGTGGCCAAAAGCGGTATGGATCCCTGGAGAACGTCCATAGGGTGTGACCGTACGGGCAGCTTTTTGAGGCTGTCGAAGATATATCCCGGGACCTCCCGTGCTTCAACGAGCCGGGTTTTAAATTCTTCGAGCTGCTGCTCGGTCGGCAGCGAATCGTGGAGAAGTAAATAAGCAGTCTCCTCGAATGTCGAGTTTCTGGCGAGCTCTTCGATTCGGTATCCGCGATAGATGAGGATACCATGCTCGCCGTCTATATGGCATATCTTTGTGTCCGCCACCGTGACCCCACGCAACCCGATGTTTTTAACTTTCACGGCATCAGACATCCTTGCCTCCCCTCTGGGTCCTATTTTCATCTATCGCGGCCATGCTGAGCGCTGCCTTCAAAAAAATCTTGACACTGTCACACTCCAGCCAAAAGCTCCTGCTTAACGAAATTCAGCGTCCCTCCCGCCAGCAGATATTTCCGCTGACGCTCGGACACGTCCAGAACCGTGATTATGGTCTGTCCATTAATCTCTACCGGGATTTCCCGGTCACCCCGTTCAATCCGCCTTCGGATATCCGAAAACACTGCCATCATGCCTTTGTTCAACCTGTCATAGTCCGAACGGTCTCTGAAAGTGAGCGGTAGGATGCCGAAATTACAGAGATTCGATTTGTGAATACGGGCAAAGCTTTTCACGATTTTTGCTCGAACGCCGAGATACCGTGGTGCGAGCGCTGCATGTTCTCGGCTCGACCCCTGACCATAGTTCTCGCCGGCAATGACGACCACGGCACCCCGTGACTTGCACTCTTTTGCAAAATCGGGATCTATCGGCGAATATACGAATTCGCTGATCGCTTCAATGTTGGAACGGAAGGGAAGTACACGGTTCCCTGCCGGCATGATAGTGTCCGTGGAAATGTTGTCTCCTGCCTTGAGCACGACCTCAGCCTCGAGCGTTTCGGGAAGGGGTTTCAGTTCTGGCAGAGCCTTGATGTTCGGCCCGCGGATGATCGCAGTCTTCCTCAGTGCCTCTGACGGAAATATGATGGACTTCTCGTCGATAAGGTACTGTTCAGGCTCTTCGATCCGGGGGTATCCCATGTCTTGTGCAAGATCTCTCGGGTCCGTGATCACTCCCTTCAGTGCCGCTGCCGTCGCCGTCTCGGGAGAGCAGAGATAGACCCTGTCTTCCTTGGTCCCCGATCTGCCCGGGAAATTTCTAGGGAACGTGCGGAGGCTCACCTCACCGGTGCCCGGCGCCTGTCCCATGCCGATGCACCCCTGACATCCGGGTTCATGGACGCGTGCGCCTGCGGCCAGAAAGGCCAGGAGACCTCCTGCCCGATACACGTTCTCGAGCACCTGGCGGCTCCCTGGGTTTACATGGAACGAGGTATCGGGATTGATACGCCGGCCCTCGAGCATTCTGGCCGCAATCATAAGGTCTCGGAAGGATGAGTTGACGCTGCTGCCGACGATCGCCTGGTCCACCTTGATACCAGCCACTTCGCGTACGGGCACCACGTTACCCGGCGACGAAGGCTTGGCAATAAGCGGTTCAAGCCTCGAGAGGTCGATCTCCATATATTCGTCATACTTCGCCCCATCATCGGCAGAAAGCGGAGTCCACGCATCACCTCGCCCTTGGGCGAACAGGTACTCCCGCGTCCGTTCATCAGACGGGAAGAGGGAGGTTGTTGCCCCCGTCTCCGTGCCCATGTTGCCGATCGTCTCGCGGTCTGTGGCGGACAGAGTCTTGACCCCCGGGCCGTAATACTCGATGATCTTGCCTACGCAGCCTTTGACGTCGTAACGCCGCAGCATCTCCAGTATCACGTCCTTGGCACTCACCCATTCAGGGAGTTTGCCCGTAAGTTTGACTCCGAGCACTATGGGGCAAGGAAGATAATAGGGATATCCGGCCATAGCCAAGGCGACATCCAATCCCCCCGCCCCGATGCCCAGCATGGAAACACCCGCAGCACCCGGGGTGTGGCTATCCGCGCCTAGAAGTATTTTGCCCGGACCGCCGAAACGCTCCATGTGCACCTGATGCGATACGCCGTTGCCCGGCTTGCTGAAAAAAACACCATATCGTGCGGATGCGGTCTGGAGGAACTTGTGATCATCGGCATTCTTGTTATCCGTCTGGAGGAGATTATGGTCCACGTATTGCGCTGCAAGCCCTACCTTGACCGCATTGAGTCCCAATGCCTCGAACTCCAGCATGGCGAGCGTTCCCGTGGCATCCTGAAGCAGGGTTTGGTCGATCCTGATGCCAATCTCCCTGCCGGCAACCAGTTTCCCTTCCACCAGGTGGGCCTCTAAAATTTGATGAGTTAGGTTCTTGTTCACTTTCATACGTCCATAGTCTTATGGTTGAAAGCCCGTTCAGCATAGCCCCCCTTCCGAGGGGTAGACCAAAGGGCCATTCGCCGTAATCAAGACCTCATAAAAACAGGATGTTAGTAGTCCTTTTTAATGGGCCTTTCTATGATTAATTTTACCACCTTGAACCTGATTGTCAATGTTTCGCCAGGTCTCGGGCATGTAGGATGTGTTATAATTTAAACATAAAAACTTCCAAAGGAGGAAAACATCATGAGAAAAGGTCTATATGTTCTGCTGATTGTGTTTGCAGTAGTGATCGCAGGGACTGCGTTCGCCGGAGGAATTGTCGTTCAAATGAACCTCATAACAGACCAGGGCACAGGAAAGAGCATCGGCACGGTGAGCATCTCGGACACGCAGTACGGGCTGCTGCTGGTTCCGGATCTCAGTGAGTTGACGCCGGGTATTCATGGTTTTCATGTGCATCAGAATCCTGATTGCGGCCCGGCTATGAAAGATGGCAAGCAGGTGTCAGGCCTTGCGGCGGGAGGGCACTACGATCCTGCTGGAACAAGTAAGCACGAAGGGCCCTTTGCTCAGGGGCATCTCGGCGATTTGCCGGCTTTATACGTCGGCGCTGACGGGAAAGCCACAACGCCCGTTCTGGCACCACGGCTCAAGACAGCCGATTTGAAGGGACGGTCTCTCATGATCCATGCCGGAGGCGACAATTATTCCGATATGCCGGCTCCGCTGGGAGGCGGAGGTGGAAGGGTAGCGTGTGGGGCTATCAAATAGATCAGGATCTTAAGATGAGCCTTCGCCGGAATCACGCCTGAACGTGCGGGGTGACTTTTTAGCGGCTTTCTCTTCGCAGAAGAGGAGATGAAGCAGCATTTGCGCACTGGTAGCCAAAACGGAAATGTGCCGAAGTGGTGTCAGTTCGTTTTGCCTATTCCGGGGTAGGACCGATTGTTACCTGAACGAAGTCGGCGGGCCGTATCCATTTGGCAAACGAATCCCTTACTTGTTCGGCCGTCGTCTCAAGGTAATGCTGTGCAGCACGGACAGGTTCGTTAAGAGGCAGATCCTCCAGCGAGAGGGAGAGCAGCCTCCGGGCGATGCTATCTGTGCTCGCTTCAGTGAGGGGAATCTGCCTGACGAGAAGCGTTTTGGCCCGCTGCAATTCCTCCTCCGTCACGGGTGAAGTCTGCATTTCGCGCAGATTGCTCTCGACCATTGCCCGCGCCTTCGACACATTCGGCGGGTCGCATGCGTATGAAACGCTGAAAAGGGATCGGTTCTTCCCAGTCTCGAGATAAGACTCTACCGAATAGACAAGTCCGGCCTTCTCACGAAGGTCGCGATAGAGACGCGTAGCGTAGAATGCACCGGACAGAACGTGGTTGCCGAGCTGAAGTTTGTAGTAATCCGGGTGAGAACGCGTGACGTCAATTGTCTCGGCAAGCAGCACCTCATTCTGAACCCTACTCGTATCGGGGACCGAAGACGCCGAGGGCTTGTTGTGCGGCACGGCTGGAAGATCCGTCGCCGGTTTCGGCCCCGCCGCAGTCCAGGTTCCGAAGTATTTTCCCACTGTTGTACGCGCTTGTTCCGGAGTCACATTGCCGATTATCACGATGGTCATCATATCGGGGCGGAAAGCCTTTGCATAATAGGATTTAACGTCGTGCAGTGAAAGCGCCGCCACGGTCTCTGGTGAGGGATCGCGAAGCACTGGGTCGTTCTTGGGATAGAGGGCCTCACGAAGCGCCCGCCTCGAAAGATAGGCAGGGCTCTTGAGTTGGCCCTGCAGGGAACTGACCGTTTCCCGCTGCACAACGACGAAGGCTGCTTCAGGCAGAGCCGGATGCAGTATGTTGTCTGCAAGGAGTTCCATGCCCCGATCGAAATGGTCTGAGAGAACCCTGAGCGAGAACGATAAACCGGCTGAAACATCTGCACCAATATCGTCCTGAGCCTTCTGGAACGCGAGCCTGTCGAGAGATGTTGTCCCATAGGAGAAGAGGCCTCCCAGCACGTCGGAGACCCCTTCTTGTCCCGCAGGCTCTTCAAGATCGTCGTTGTTCTTCACCTGGCCAATAACGCTAACCGTGGGACTTACATTCTCAGGCTGAACAATCAGGCGAATCCCGTTGGGCAGTGTGGAAACGTCGGGATTAACCAGGGACACCGGCACACCGGGCGGTATTGCAGCTTTCTGCGCCCATGCGGGAAGTTCAACAGGACTGGTCTCTTGAGGGGCAAAGGACTCTTTGCCGCCGAACCCCTTGGAGGAGACGGGATTTCCCGATGGCCGCGGTGTAAGAACTGCAGTGATCGCCGAATCGTTCACTAGAAATTCTCTGGCCACGCGGTTCACGTCTTCGACCGTTACTCTTCTGATTGCTTCAATATCGTCGTCAGGTGAGCCTCGGCCTTCGACTGCGAGGGCCTGGGACCAGGCGGCAGCGAGTCCGGCAACTGAATTCTTCTGAAATTCCGCATCAGCGATCTCATGACGTTTTGCCGATTCGACGAGATCAGCAGGGACCCCATTTTTCACGTACTCGGCAATGATATTCTTTATTGTAGTAACCAGGCCTTTGCCGTCCCCTCCCGGCGGAAATGCAGCAAAGGCGTATCCGTATGCTGCCTTCGGCAGCGTACCCCCATCGAAGCCTGTGAAGAGCGATTTCCCTTCGACAACCAGCGTGTAGAGATTTCCTCTCCGGCTGTCCAGAACGTCAGCCAGAATTTGGCCTGTGGCGTAGTCAGGGCTGTCGAATCCGGGCAGGCGATAGGCCGCAACCGCTAGGCCGTACGATAAATCCGTATCAAATGCGATCGTCGCTGGCTTCACCGGCTGAAGCTTTACCGCCGGACGGTCTGGCAATGTCCGCTTCGGAATCGCTCCGAAAAGATCCTTAACCTTTTCCAGGGTCTTCTGCTGGTCCACATCACCAACGATGACGAGGATGGCGTTGTTCGGTGCATACCACGAGTCAAAAAACTGCTTGAGCATAGCACCCGTCGTCTTCTGAAACGAAGGTCGCGTGCCCAAAGCATCATGTGCATAGGGTGTACCTGCAAACATCTCCGCAAGGAGTCGCATTGAAAAAACGTAATCCGGGGTCGAGAGATCCTGGGCCACCTCCTGTTCTATCGCCCCCCGCTCCTGCTCCCAGAGCTCCTGAGTGTTCAGCACACCCTGCATGCGCACTGCTTCCACTTTGAGTGCAACATCCAGCGCATCCTTGGGTACGGTGAAAAAATACTGGGTAACGGTCTGCTGAGTATCTGCGTTAAAGTCCCCTCCCATCAGGGCAATGATGTTCGAAAGTTGGGCAGCGGACATTCCCGGACTTCCCCGAAACATCATGTGCTCTTGCGCGTGTGCCATACCGGGAAACCCTTCCGGCGCCTCATTTGACCCCACTAGGTAATTCACCTCTGTGGTCACCACGGGTGCCAGCGCGTTTTTCACGATCACCACCCGAAGCCCGTTCGCGAGCGATGCACGAAGAACGTCCTTATCTGCTGCCGGCAGCGTGACCGGGACGAAACAGATCAGCAGCGACAAGATAAGTGTGAAACGAATACTGCCGGTTTTCATGACTTCCTCCGGTTGTTTAATGAATGTAACAGAAGAACCCGATGACATCAAGACTTACTTTGATTTCAGCACCAGAGGGCCGGATTGAATCAAAGGGGAACAATGACTATCGAGGATTAATATGCGAATTTTTTCGATGCAGCGCTTATCGGTAGTCATGACGTTTTTTAATTCTCCTCGGAAATTTCCGTACGAACCAAGGCAAGTATCGCCGAATGTGGAACAATGAGGTACTTCTTGTCTTCGAATTCGATCTCCATTGCGGCGTCCTTGAGAAAGATCGCATAATCTCCTTCTGCCGCCTGCAGGGGAAGATACTTCACTTCTTTCCTCCCTGAGGTCCACGATTCATCCGGCGTCGCTTCAGGGATCGGATAGCCTGGTCCCGTCTTCACCACGTGCCCACCCATGATCTTCTCCTTTTCCTTGACAGTGGGGGGAAGGTAAAGCCCCGAAGGCGTCTTGTCCATCCGTTCGTCGGGGTCAATAAGGACCCGATCTCCGACAATGATAAGGTTCTTCTTCGTTTTCATATAAAGATTATACCCGGATTACAGGGTTTTTCAAGCCTTGCCACACGTTAAAACTATCCTTGAAATCATCGGGATCCCCTTATGAAGAACCTCTGCGCGCGAGGAGGTATGTGCAGAATAAATCGGAAAGTACCTTTCAACGCCGATGCGCTACCATCAAGATCGCTGTGTGTACATTTTTTTTGACTATTATTGATTATATCTTTACGAGAACCGCTGTGCGCTCATCCTCGGTATCGGGTCGTTCTGGCCGGTATAATCCAATCTCGCGACGTCGCTCCGGCTAGAACACCCCCATTACGTGCTAACAGAACCAACCTCTATGTGCCATCCGCCGCCAGCCGCTCGTTGTCATTGCCCTTCCTTTGGCTTCTTTTTCTTCTTCACCGTTTTCTTCTTTTCAGTTTTGGGCTGCTCCTTTGGGGGTTCGTTCTTGAACTCTTCGGAATGGCCCTTGTGCTCCTGCCAGTTGTCGATATAGGCCCCTGCCAACTCGTCCGACTTGACTATGAGTAGATTCTCGGCGTTCTTTTCATCGGACTCGTTCGTAAAATTGTAACTGCCGGTTATGACCGTCCGTTTGTCGATTACAATCATATTGTTGTCTGCTATCGAATGTCTTCCGTCAAGATAGGTGGGAATCCCATTGAGCACGGAGAAAAAAGTGGCACTGTTCCGCGCAAATTTGGATGACCGATCGAGGATGACCCCGATGCTCACGCCAGAATCCTTTGCTTTCACGATCGCATCCGCAATCGGTTTGGACGTGAGCGAATAGGCTTGTACGAGGATCTCGGTCTTGGCCTGTTCGATCTCATGGGTGATTGCGCTGGAGCAGTTGTCGCGGGTCGTAAAGCATACAGACACTGTTGGCTTCGCACATGCTGAGAATACTATTATAGAGCATATAAAAAAAACAAGCTTCACCACTGACGACCTGCACTTCATCATAAGCCGCTCCTTAGTATTAATGTGACTCTTTATGTGCTTGGCGCGAAGCAGCCCTCTCCTGATTCCACCTGCGGGCAAGGTACTTGATTTCGTACCCTGCGCTTTAACTCCAAAGAGTCCCTAGAGATTACCGCGTAGTCTCTCCGCGTTCAGGATCCGTTTTACCGCGAGCTGGTACGCGGCCTTGCGTAGCCTGCAACCGATTTCCTTGCAGAGCCCATGGACATCATTGAAGGCAGCTATCACTGTCTGTTTTAATTTTTCGAGGACCTTATGTTCCGGCCAGCGATCGTTACTTAGGTTCTGGCTCCATTCGAAATAGCTCACAGCTACACCACCGGCATTAGCGAGGATGTCCGGAATAACCAGGACTCCCCTTCCGAATAAGAGGTCGTCGGCCGCAGCGGTTGTTGGCGCATTGGCGAGTTCGAGAACGATTTTTGCCTTTACGTCACGGGCATTGTTCTCATCGAGCTGGTTAGATAGCGCAGCGGGAATAAGGATGTCGCAGTCGGTCGTGAGAAGTTCGGCGTTCGTGATGCTTTTTGCGTCGGGAAAGCCCACGACGCTGCCTTCTTTGTTCTTGTGTCGCCTGAGCGAGGAGATGTCGATGCCGCTCGGGTTCAGGATGGCACCATTAACGTCGCTCACGGCAACTACCGTGTAGCCCCAATGATGGAGGATGCGCGCGACATTCCCGCCAACATTGCCGAAGCCCTGAACCGCGACACGCGTCCCGCGAACCTCCATTCCCCTCTCCTTCATGGCCTGCTCGAGCACGTGCACCCCGCCGAGCGCGGTTGAATACCTGCGCACACTGATGCCACCGAGCTCCGGCGGCTTTCCCGTTACCACAGCGGGGATGTGTTCCCGTTTGATGCGCTCATACTCGTCAAGGACCCATGCCATGATGTGCTCGTCGGTATAGACATCGGGGGCGGGGATATCTTTGAACGGTCCGATGAAGTCCGCGATGGCCCGGATGTAGCCGCGTGTAACGAGCTGAAGCTCCCCCCGGCTGAGCTCCAAGGGGTCTACGACTACACCGCCTTTAGCGCCGCCGAAGGGGATATCCACGACCGCACACTTGAGGGCCATAAGAAAGGCGAGATCGCTCGTGTGACCCAGGTTCATATCCGGATGGAACCGGATGCCACCCTTTGCAGGGCCGCGCGCGTCATTGTACTGTACGCGGTAGCCTGTATACATCTGCGTCTTGCCCGCGGATGTCTTTACCGGAAAGCTCACCGTGAAGGAGCGGCGTGGAGCAACCAAGAGGTCGAGTTCGTCCCGGGTGAGCCCGAGATCGGCATAGATGGCCTGCAGCTCGGTCATGGCCAGGCTGCGGAGGTCTTTCTCGTCTTTGTGTAATCTCTCATGATTCACGGCCATAGGTTTTCCTTCCTGATGATCAATTTCGGACAAGTGGAGACGAAGATGTCTTCATTCGCAGAAACATAAGGGTGGCAAAAGATTTAATTTCACTAGTGGAGAGGCCCTCAGGTCGCCCGGCGTCTCCCGCACTTACTTATTCCGGTGCCAGGCCCGTCTTCTTCGCCACCTCTGCAACTGCGGCGGCCACGTATGCGGACACCTTGCGGTCGAAGATGCTCGGAATAATATAGTCCTCGTGCAGCTCATCCTCCTCTACGATATGGGCGATGGCGCGTGCAGCGGCGAGCTTCACTGCTTCGTTCACGCCCCTAGCGCGGACATCAAGGAGGCCCCGGAAGATGCCGGGGAACCCGAGCATATTGTTGATCTGGTTCGGATAATCGGACCGGCCCGTCGCCATGACGCGCACCAGCGGCATGGCATCCTCAGGTCTGATTTCGGGATCGGGATTGGCAAGGGCGAAAACCACAGGGGATTTGGACATCCTCTGAATGTCTTCTTTCGTGATGACGTTCGGTGCAGACAAGCCAATGAACACATCCGCTCCTTTCATTGCCTCAGAAATACTCCCCCTCACCTTCCGCGGATTCGTCTCCTTCGAGAGCTCTCGCTTAGCAGGATCCCTGTCCTGTTTTCTGCCGGCGTACAGGGCCCCGGCTGTGTCGCAGACGATGATGTCCCTGATGCCTGAGGCAAGGAGGATCCGTGCTGTGGCCGAGCCTGCTGCGCCTGCACCGACAACAACGACTTTGAACTTCTTGATATCGCGTTTCAGCAGACGCGCAACGTTGATGAGCGCGGCGAGCACGACCACGGCGGTACCGTGCTGATCGTCATGGAATACCGGAATATCAAGCATTTTTCGGAGTCTCTTTTCTACCTCGAAGCACCGCGGGGCGGAAATGTCCTCGAGGTTGATGCCTCCGAAGGCCGGAGCGATAGATCTAACCGTATTCACGATCTCCTCGACGTCCTTGGTCGCGAGTACAATCGGGAAGGCATCGATGCCTGCGAATTCCTTAAAAATCATGGCCTTGCCTTCCATAACCGGCAGCGCAGCCTCAGGCCCGATATCACCGAGGCCGAGCACGGCGGTTCCATCAGAGACAATAGCCACGGAGTTACCTTTAATCGTGTAACGGTAGGCGTGTTCTTTGTTCTCATGGATGTCCATGCACACACGTGCAACGCCCGGCGTGTAGACCTGGGAGAGGTCGCTCCGGTCGCGCATAGGGAGCTTGTTTTTGATCTCGATCTTTCCCCCCTCATGCGACGAAAAGGTTCGGTCCATGACCCTGAGGACCTTCACGCCAACCACAGTCTTGATCGATCGTACAATCGCCTTCTCATGCTCCTCATTGCTGGCGTTCACAGTGATGTCCCGGATGATCTTGCCCTTCTGGACGCGAACGATGTCTACAGAACCCAAGTCGCCGCCGGCGCTGCTGATGGCCGTGGCTATCTTGGCAAACATTCCTATGCGGTTCTCGATCTCTAGCCTGATTGTTATGCTATAGCTGGGACTGGGTCCGGGGTTGCATCCAGAGTCCATAGCGCATCTCCTCTTGCCCTCATTATAGAATTAATTATTGTGCCGGTCAACTCGAGTTTTCTACACTTCGCTGCGGAAAATCGAGGACTGGCGGCCCTTTTGTCGCCTGCTGAATCCCGACCCTCTTCTAAAGAAGAGGTTTTCGGCATCGTCACTGGCAAAGCTTCCGGTATTTTCTTTTTTAAAAAACACAGTGCAAAATCCTTTCAAAGTCGCTATAATAACATCCATGATTCACGGCTGCGTCTGATCACAAAACAAGTTCTTTGCATCCCATGTCTCTTCAAGGATTGGACTCTTAGCACAATACGCAATAAAGGTGTAAAAAAGCAACACTGTCATCCTAATTATTGACTTCAAATAACATCGTGATTTGTGATTAAGCAAATTCCGGGTCCACATTCTTATCCCTATGACCGACTACCGTATCGAAAAAGATTCCCTTGGTGACGTCAAGGTTCCGGCAGACGCCCTCTATGGGGCACAGACGCAACGAGCGATTGACAATTTCCCTGTGAGCGGAATTCGCTTCCCCCATGTCTTTATCCGGGCCCTCGGGCTCATCAAGGCTGCCGCTGCCGAGGTGAACGCGGAGCTCGGCCTGCTCGAACCCAGAACGGCGCAGGCTATCCGCCAAGCGGCACTCGAAATTGTCGAGGGGAAATGGGATGACCACTTCCCCCTCGATATATTCCAAACAGGCTCGGCAACATCGACGAACATGAATGCCAACGAGGTGCTCGCACGCAGGGCTACACAGCTCCTCGGCGGCTCAGGCACAAAGGTCCATCCGAACAACCACGTGAACATGGGCCAATCGTCAAACGACGTTATCCCTTCCGCTATCCATATAAGCGCCTTCCTTCACGTGACCGAACTGCTTCTGCCATCATTGAAGCACCTCAACAAAGTGATCAAAAAGCGTGAACCTGATTTTCGTGATGTCGTCAAAACCGGCCGCACGCACCTTATGGACGCCGTGCCAATCCTCCTCAGTCAAGAGATGGGCGGCTGGGCTTTTCAGGTCGCGCAGGCAATCGAGCGTCTCGAGTCATGCCTGCCGCGTCTGGCAATGCTCTCCATCGGCGGCACGGCCGTGGGCACTGGCATCAATGCACCGACGGGATTCGGCAGGCGCGTCGTGGACAAGATCGTCCAGCGCACGAGGCACCCCTTTGCCGAGACCAACAACCATTTCGCAGCCCAGGCAACCATGGATACGGCCGTGGAGCTGAGCGGGCATCTGAAAGCCACTGCATCGTCCTTTATGAAGATCGCCAACGACATCCGGTGGATGAACAGCGGTCCGGTCGCTGGACTGGGGGAGATATCCTTGCCCGCGCTCCAACCGGGTTCGAGCATCATGCCCGGCAAGGTGAACCCCGTGATATGCGAAGCGATGATGATGGCCTGCGCCCAGGTAATAGGGAACGACGTGGTCATCACCGTATGCAACCAGCACGGCAACTTCGAGTTGAATGTCATGCTGCCGGTAATCGCCCATAACTTGCTCCAGTCGATTACGCTTCTTGGAAATGCTGCTCGACTTTTTGCAGACAAGGTCGTGGCAAGCTTTACCGTGAACCGGGAGCGTACTGAGGCACTTGTGGGCCAGAACCCGGTACTCGTGACGGTGCTGAACCCCGTCATCGGCTACGAGAAGGCGGCCCAGATCGCGCAGAAAGCCTATGCCGAAGGACGTTCGCTAAAAGACGTCGCTGCCGAGATGACGAATTTGTCGAAAGAGGAGCTGGACCGACTGCTCGATCCGAGAAAAATGACCGAGGGCGGAATCATGGAAGAACCGGGAAAATGACGGTTGGTGCAAAACGGTTACGAGGCTTGCATCGATCGGGGCCACCCGGTGGCGCCAAATGCGAAGAACGCACCTTCTCATTTTCGAAACGGTCATCGTAACCGACTCCGAACTACAAAGGAATCCTGAATGGTCTTCCCCACATCCACTGTCGGCAGAAAGATACTTATGGCAATCTCTGGAGAGGTACTTGTCGTCTTCGTCATCTTTCACATAGCCGGTAACTCAACTATCTTCTTTCACAAGCTCAATTCTTATGTCGCGGCTTTATATACCCTGCCGCTGTTTGTCTGGGGAGGCAGGATTGTTCTGATAGCGGCCTTTACCGTCCACCTGTATTATGGCATCGTGATCAAGATCGACAATAAGGCGGCAAAGCCGCAGCCCTACGCAGTGACACATTACCTACACGCGACCTTTGCGGGAAGAAATCAGTTCTGGACCGGCATTGTTATCGTCATTTTCCTTATCTATCATCTCCTGCAGTTCACATTCCAAATCACGAATCCTGCGATTTCTGCGGACAGCCATGTCGATGCCATGGGAAGACCGGACGTGCTCATGATGGTAGTTCGCAGTTTTCAAAATATCGCCGTTTGCGGGTCTTACGTCATTGCCCTGGCGGCCTTGGGGCTTCACTTGCTCCACGGCATGCAGAGCTCCCTTCAGACATGGGGGTTGAATAACGAGAGGACGATCCCCGCATTCGAAAAATCGGGAGCGATAGCGTCGGTCATTCTTTTTTTCTGGTACATGTCAATCCCGGTGGCAGTGGTTCTGGGGATATTGAGGCAGTAATGACGCATAGAGCAGGGTGAAAGACCCCATGAGTCAGAGGATAAAAAGCACCATCCTCGATGTGCTATGCTGCCTACCAAATTCCGGAGCTTGATACAATGATCCTTGACGGTAAAATTCCTTCCGGCCATCTTGCCGAGAAGTGGGAACGGCGTCGCCAAGAACTGAAACTCGTGAATCCAGCGAACAGGCGGAAGCACCGCATCATCGTGGTCGGAACCGGGCTCGCCGGGGCGTCCGCTGCGGCAACCCTTGGTGAGCTCGGCTATGAGGTGCAGTCCTTCTGCGCACAGGACAGCCCGCGCCGCGCCCATAGCATCGCGGCGCAGGGGGGGATCAACGCAGCCAAGAACTATCCCGGCGACGGCGACAGCGTTTACCGTCTCTTCTACGACACAATCAAGGGCGGAGACTTCCGATCACGAGAAGCGAACGTATACCGCTTGGCACAGGTGAGCACAAACATAATCGATCAGTGCGTAGCACAAGGCGTGCCCTTCGCCCGCGACTATGCTGGTTATCTCGTGACTCGCTCCTTCGGCGGCGCCCAGGTATCACGCACCTTTTATTCGCGCGGTCAGACAGGCCAGCAACTCTTGCTCGGCGCCTACGGCGCGCTTTCACGACAGGTGAAGGCCGGCACGGTCATCCTTCACCCGCGCACAGAGGTGCTCGACCTCGTGGTCATTGAAGGTCATGCGAGAGGCATAACGGCTCGGGACCTTGTGACCGGGAAAGTGGAGTCCATGGCAGCAGACGCGGTATGCCTCTGCAGCGGCGGATACTCGAACATCTATTTCCTGACGACAAACTCTCTCGCCTCCAGCGTCACCGCCACGTACCGGGCTTACAAAAAAGGAGCGTTCTTCGCAAACCCGTGCTATACTCAGATCCACCCCACCTGCATCCCCGTCACGGGCGAGCACCAAGCCAAGCTGACGCTCATGTCCGAGTCGCTCCGGAACGACGGCAGGATCTGGGTGCCGCTGAGGAAAGGCGACACTCGCGTACCGAACGAAATTCCGGAAGCAGAGCGAGATTATTACCTGGAACGTAAATACCCCGCCTTCGGCAACCTCGCGGCTCGCGATATCACGTCTCGTGCTGCAAAAGAGGTCTGCGATGATGGCAGAGGCGTGGGCCCCGGTGGACGGGGCGTGTTCCTTGATTTTTCCGATGCCATCAGACGACTCGGTGAGGACACAATCCGCGATCGGTATGGCAATATCTTCGAGATGTACGAGCGAATCACGGCAGAGAATGGATACAAACAGCCGATGCGTATCTACCCCGCGCCCCACTACACCATGGGGGGGCTTTGGGTTGACTACAATCTCGAAAGCAATATCAGAGGGCTTTTTGTCCTCGGTGAGGCGAACTTCTCTGATCACGGCGCGAATCGACTCGGTGCGAGCGCACTCATGCAGGGTCTCGCTGACGGATACTTCATCATCCCTTACACTATCGCAAATTATCTGGCCTCAATAAATCCGGGCGCCGTGAATGCGGATAACCTAGAATTCAAGAAATCACGCGAAGAAGTCATGTCCTTCACCAAAAGACTGCTCTCCATAAACGGCAACAAGACTGCAACCGAGATTCATCGTGAGCTCGGCAGGCTCATGTGGGACAATGTGGGCATGGAGCGGAGTGTAGAGGGGCTGAAGTTGGCCCTCAGGCGGATTCCGGAATTGCGTGAAGAGTTCTGGGAGAACGTGAAAGTGACCGGCAGCGGAGAGAAACTGAATCAGGAACTTGAAAGGGCGGGCCGCGTTGCCGATTTTCTTGAGTTTGCCGAGCTTATGGCCAAAGACGCTCTTCACCGGGACGAATCCTGCGGTGCGCATTTCAGGATAGAGTACCAGACACCCGATGGCGAGGCCGTGCGTGATGACAAGAACTTCGCGTATGTTGCGGCTTGGGAGTACAGGGGAGTTGACCGCGAGCCTGAACTTCACAAGGAGCCGCTCGTGTTCGAGAACGCGCCTTTGACGGTGAGAAGCTACAAGTAGTGAGGCAAGCAACGGAAATTCACGCGACACGTTCCAAATAACGACCTGTGACGTCAACGAGGCGTGTCGAGTATGCTTAAAAATTTTGACACCGGCGCTTGACGTTTTTCGGGATTTTGGACTTTTCACAGAGGTTGATAATGAACCTGATCTTATATGTCTGGCGTCAGAAAGATCCCTCAGAGAGGGGAAGGCTTGAGCAATATGAAGCCCGCGACATTACCGTCGATATGTCCTTTCTCGAGATGCTTGATGTGGTGAACGAGGACCTAGTCAGAAAGGGCCAGGAGCCCATAGCATTCGACCACGACTGCCGCGAGGGGATCTGCGGTTCCTGCGGCCAGGTCATCAACGGCATCCCCCACGGACCCCGGAGAAAAACCACGGTTTGCCAGCTCCACATGCGACATTTCAAGGACGGCGACACGATTTACGTCGAACCCTTCCGGGCCCAGGCGTTCCCGGTGCTGAAGGACCTCGTCGTGGACCGTGGCGCTTTCGACCGCGTGATCCAAGCAGGGGGATACATCTCCGTCCACACCGGCGGCGTCCCGGACGCCAACACGATCCTCATTCCGAAAACCGACGCAGATACCGCCATGGACGCTGCAGAGTGCATCGGCTGCGGCGCCTGCGTGGCCGCTTGCCCGAATGGCTCGGCCATGCTCTTTACCGCGGCTAAAATATCGCACCTTGCATCGCTGCCTCAGGGCCAGGTCGAGGCGGCGCGGCGCGTCTGCGTCATGACCGATGAGATGCTCGGGCAGGGCTTCGGAAGCTGCAGTAATCATTATGAATGCGAGTCCGTGTGTCCCAAAGGGATCAAGGTGAAGTTCATCGCAAAACTGAACCGGGAGTTCATCAAGGCCCTGATCATGGGGAGGGATCGAACGAGCGGGAGCCACTAAACATAAAAAGCAGGGCAAATATCACCATGGCGAACACCTTTCGTATCCAAAAAAAGATATTCTGCCCGTACAAGGAGGTTTCCATGAAACGTTTGACACTCGCAATGACTTTTACATTGGCCGTGATTCTCTTCGCAGCGCCTTTGTACGCAGCGGAGAACTTCGATCTTACAATCCCCCTGCCACTTACTGGCAAGCAGGCAAAGTTCGGAGAAATCATGAAAAGGTCCTATGAAATGGCTGCCGAGGAAATCAATGCCAAGGGTGGCATCAAAGGTAAGATGCTGGCTCTTTCCTTCGAGGATTCGAGCGGTAAACCCGAGACCGCCCGCGCCATCGTGGAGAAGCTGATAGATGTGAAGAAACAGCCTATCATAGTGGGAGAATATACATCCTCCTGCGCGAAGGCAGTCGCGGCTGTCGCGGAGGAGCGTAAAACCCCCTATCTGATCGTGGCTAGCGCCGATGACGATATCACGAGGCAGAATTACACGTATGTATTCCGCCAGAACGAGGTTAATGAGCACTATGCCGACGCTCTTGTCTCCTTCTTGAAAGAGGTCATCAAACCCAAGACGATGGCGATCCTCTACGAGAGTTCGGCGTTCGGCACATCAGGTGCAAACGCCATGGAGCAGGATGCTCAAAAGCTGGGCATCCAGGTTGTGCTGAAGGAAAAATTCGAGACCGGCGCTATCGACTTCAGACCAATCCTCGGCAAGGTAAGGGCAGCACAGCCAGACGTCATCTACACTGTATCATATGCAAACGAGGCTCAGCTCTTGATGAAGCAGGTTAAAGAACTGCGGGTCGATGCTAAGCTTTACGCCGGCGGTGCAGCAGGTTTTGCGATACCGGAATTCATCGATGGCGCCAAGGATGCCGCCGAGTACGTGGTCAGCGCGACTCTCTGGACGCCGCAGCTCAAGTATCCCGGCGCGAAGGAATTCGCTGAAAAATACAAGGCAAAATATGGCGACTATCCTTCCTATCATGGTGCGTCAGCCTATGCCGCTCTGTTCGTCGTGCAGAACGCTCTCGAGAGGGCGAAGAATTGGACCCAGGATGGCATTCGCGACTCACTGAAGGCTGCAAACCTCATGACTGCTTTCGGTCCCATCAAGTTTCAGAACAAGGACGGCTATCAGAACCAGAACTTCATGGATACCCTCGCTATCCAAGTCATTCACGGCAAGTTCGAGACGATCTGGCCGAAACAACATGCCAGCGCTCATTACATTTACCCCATTCCCACCTGGAGGGAGAGAAGGTAAAAGTGTTTTGGTCATTGCGCGCGAGAGGAGACCATGTCAAATCGCCTCGAGAAAATCCGAATGAGCACCTAATGATCGGTGTTTTCGGGTCGAGACTGTGTCTTTGATGTCTGGGTCTCTTGGAGATCCGGCGTCGGGAACTGGAGCTTCATATCCTCAGTGCCCTCTGTGAACTCCATGGCGGAAAGTATGGTGCTTCATGACATCGATCCAGCTTGAAGTCCTACTGCAGACTCTGATATCCGGCATTCTGCTCGGTGGACTGTATGCGTTGATAGGCATCGGCATGACCATAATCATGGGCGTCATGAAGATCATCAACCTCGCCCATGGCGAGCTCATGATGGTGGCCATGTACATCGCCTATGTGCTCTTCTCCCTCTTTCATATGGATCCCTATCTCTCAGTCTTTATCGCTACTCCGGCCCTCTTCCTCCTGGGTATAGCGATTCAGAAGTATCTGATCAACCCCGTGCTTAAGGTCGAGTCCATTCTGCCAGAGAATCAGGTGATCCTTACCGTAGGAATCGGCATGGTGCTTGCCAATATCGCGACCTTTATATTCAAGTCCGACTACCGGCAAACGCCCGTGGACTACGCCACCAAGGCATGGTACCTCTCCGATATCTGGAAAAAAACACCTATCGAGCTCTCGCTCTCAATGCCCTGGTCGGTTTCATTCGTCATCGCCGTGCTCATAACAGCATGTCTTTGGTTCTTCCTGGCCAAGACGGACACCGGTAAGTCTATCCGGGCAACGGCCCAGGATCGTGATGCGGCACTCCTGATGGGCGTCAACGTGGACAAGATGCGAGTGATCACGTTCGGGCTCGGATCCTCTCTCGTCGGTGCGGCGGGCTGCCTCTTCATTCCCATCTATTATATCTATCCCGACATCGGGGGGCAGTTTACGCTGATTGCCTTCGTCATCACCATCCTTGGCGGCCTCGGGTCCACGGTGGGGGCCATCATCGGCGGTGTGATTCTCGGCCTCTTTGAATCGCTCACTGCGACTTACGTGGGCATGGGCTGGGCGCCGGTGGGACGCTTCGTCATCTTCGTGATGGCTCTGATCTTTCTGCCGGGTGGGGTTGCTTCGCTCCTGAAGGCAAAAAGGCTCGGAATCGGAAGATGAAGACAACCATAACTGTTTTATAATTTTCCGCAAGTTCGCAGAGGCAAACGGCGGCAAGATCTAGGCTCACTTTGCTATGCAGATGCGAGACAACGGATTTCAAATGAAAAAATATTTTCCCATCATAATCGCAGTGCTGCTTGCGGCGTTGCCATTCATCGGCCTCAGTTCCTACGTAATGCACATCATCATCCTCGTCATCATGTGGTCGGTGATCGGCATGGCATGGAATCTTCTGAGCGGGTACTGCGGCCAGGTATCCTTCGGGCATGCCGCGTTCTTTGGAACCGGAGCCTATGCGTCCGGGATGCTCTACAGCAAGTTCGGCATCTCGGCATGGTGGGGGCTGCCATTCAGCATCATCGTGGTGACCCTATTAGCCCTTGTCATCGGATACATCTGCCTGCGTCTTCGAGGACCGTTCTTCGCCCTTGCTACACTCTCGATGGGGGTCATCCTTCGGATCACTGCTGAGAATCTTGTGAATTTCACGGGCGGAGATCTCGGCATCATGATCCGCGAACGGACCTGGATCGAAAAAACATGGTACTACTACATCATCCTCGCCGTCGCCTGCGGGACCTTCCTCGCGATCAAAATTGTCATCGAGTCGAAACTCGGCTATTACTTCGTTGCCATTCGCGAGGATCAGGATGCTGCCGAGTCGCTCGGAATTAACACGACGCTTTATAAAACCATTGCGCTGTGTCTGAGTGCCATGCTCACAGGGTTTGCCGGCGTCTTCTATATGAACTATATGGGCTATATCGATCCCAAGGTGGTTTTCGCGCTTCATGACATTTCGATCGTGACCATCATGGTCGTCATGGTTGGAGGAGTCGCAACCTACTGGGGTCCGGTGGTAGGTGCGATCATCATGGTGCTTTTATCCGAGATTATCAGATCGGTCCCTGCGCTCGGCACGGCCCACCATACGTTCTTCGGCATCCTTTTGATTGTTATCATCATCTTCCTGCCCAACGGTATTGTCGGCGATTTTCCTAAACTGAGGAAGCTTCGTGACCTTTCGAGGGGGCCGTCATGAGCTTTCTGGAGATCAAGAAGGTTTCAATGTTCTTTGGAGGTCTTGCCGCTCTCAAGGATGTTTCATTCGGGATCACCAAGGGAGAAATCCTGGGGCTCATCGGTCCCAATGGTGCCGGAAAAACCACGCTCTTTAACGTCGTGAACGGATTCTACAAACCGTCGCGCGGTGATGTCTTTTTCAATGACATCACAATTTCGGGGCACAAGCCGCACGAGATATGCCAGCGCGGCATCGCCAGGACTTTTCAGGTGGTCAAGCCGCTTCAGCGTATGAGCGTCCTGGATAACGTCATTGCATCAGCCTTGCTCCGAACCGGGAACAGGAAACAGGCTGAAGTGGCTGCCCGGGATATACTCCATTTCACCGCTCTCGATAACGACCGCGAAGTAATCTCGAGGGGATTGCCGCTCGGCAAGCGTAAGCGGCTTGAAATCGCGCGAGCACTCGCTACTCAGCCGGAGATCCTGCTCCTCGATGAGTCATTTGCCGGATTAAACCCTTCGGAGCTAGACGCGTCCATTGGCATCATCGGCAAGATAAGGGAAAGGGGCATCACCATCATGATCATTGAGCACCATATGAAGGTGATCATGTCCATATCAGACCGGATTGTAGTACTCAACTACGGTGAGAAGATCGCCGAGGGGACACCTCAGGAGATCCGGGATAATGGATTGGTCGTCGAGGCCTATCTGGGAGAGGCATAAAGTGCTGGAGATACGAGGCATAGACGTATTTTACGGTGACGTCCAAGTGATCTGGGATGTCTCATTCGAGGTGAAGCAGGGAGAGGTCGTTGCCCTTCTCGGAGCGAACGGCGCAGGCAAATCAACAATGCTTAAAACCGTCTCCGGTCTCCTCCGCCCCCGAACCGGGTCGGTCCTGTTTGACGGTTCGCCGATCCACACCGTCCAACCGTTCAAGCTCATCGAGCTGGGAATCGCCCACTGCCCCGAGGCGCGGCGGCTTTTCATCGATATGACCGTGGAAGAGAACCTGGAAATGGGATCGCTCCGCGGTGAAGCAAAAGCGATGAGGGAGATGACCAAGGAGATGGTATTCCGTTTCTTTCCTCGACTACGAGAACGAAGGAAACAGTCCACGGGAACGCTTTCAGGCGGGGAGCAGCAGATGGTCGCCATCGGGAGAGGGCTCATGGCGTTGCCAAAACTCCTCATGCTCGATGAACCATCGCTCGGACTCGCTCCGATCCTCGTCCGTGAGATCTTCAGTATCATCGGGAAGATCCGCGAAGAGGGGACGACGGTCCTCATTGTCGAACAGAATGTAAAGCAAACCCTTGCCATCGCCGACCGCGCCTATGTGCTTGAGAACGGCAGGGTGGCCATGCAAGGGACCGGCCAAGCGCTGCTGAATGACGAGCATGTGAAGACGGCGTATCTGGGTTTGTGAACAAGCAGAATGAAGGTGGCAAGATGCCAAACGCCCATGTTCAACGCCACAATAAATTAAAAGCGCCATCAAGAAATTCGGCATATTATTGTTTTTCCAGGATTTGTCAACTGAATCTCGAAATTTCCACCGGAGGTGCTCCATGTACGTGTCCGACTGGATGACGAAAAAGGTTATTATTCTGTATCCCGACGATTATCTTTCCGATGCGCTCTCCATGATGAAGCAGCACGGCATAAAACACCTCCCCGTCCTGAAGAATGGCAAGCTGTTAGGCATTATCTCAGACAGGGATATCAAGGAGCATAGTCCCTCAAAGGCCACGGCGCTCGATATCTACGAGCTCCACTATCTCCTCGCGAAAACAAAGATAAAAGACGTGATGAAGGCTAAGGTGATCACTACTGATCCCGGTACCCCGGTTGAAGAGGCGGCAATGATTATGCTGGATCGTAATATAGGATGCTTGCCGGTGCTCGAGCAGGGACAACTCGTCGGCATCATCTCCGACAAAGACATCTTCCGCGCGCTCGTGGATATTACCGGCGCGCGGCACGGCGGGCATCGGTTGTGCGTTACGATCGAAGACCGGCCGGGCTCGATAAAAGAAGTGGCGGATATCGTCAGAAAATATAATTTCCGCCTCCAGGGGATCCTGACCTCCTACGAGGGGGTGAAGGAAGGGTATCGGAGAGTTGTCATCAGAACAAAAGGCAGAGGAGATTTCAACAATCTTCAAGCCGAGATTGAAAGGACTTACAAGGGATGCCAGATCAAGAAGGGATAATCACAATGCATCATTGCGGGGAGCGGCGTCAGGAAGCGATCACGTATTGCCAGATTATACGCTGCTACTATGCAGTTCTTGCCATGCTCCCTTTGGTCATGCAATGATCAGAGAACGCGGGCCGATTCAATGCCGGGTTTGGTTTGCTATCCTGCAGAACATGTCGGTTTATTGTTTCAGTTTTGCCTTCCGTGCCGCGCATGCCTTCAACTTCTTGATGAGCTGTTCGTAGCCAAGCGTGTTCAGCACATCCTTCTTTTCAACCCAGCCGCGACGCGCAACGGAAACTCCATAGGCCATGAAATCGTATTGGCTCGTGACATGGGTATCCGTGCTGATGACCAGCGTCACGCCATACTCCTTGGCCATTTTGATGTGAATATCGTTCAGGTCCAGCCGTAGGGGATATGCGTTCACTTCCATTGCCACACCATACTTTGCCGCCTCTTTCAGCACCATCACCATGTCAACGGCATAGGCGTCGCGCTCGCCGATAAGCCTGCCTGTGGGGTGGGCGATCACGCTCACGCAGGGGCTGCGAATGGCCGAGAGGAGTCTCTTCGTTATCTGTTCCCGCGGCTGTTTGAACCCTGAGTGGATGGAGGCCACCACGATGTCAAGCCGCATGAGTACATCGTCGGACAGGTCCAGTCCGCCGTCTGAACGAATGTCGATCTCTGTCCCCTTCAGTATCTTGAACCCTGATAGCATTCTGTTCGCCCCATCGATGAGCCTGATCTCCTGTGCAAGCCTTTTTTCGTCAAGGCCATGTGCAACGCCAAGCCCTTTGGTATGGTCAGTGATCGCTATGTACTGGTAACCTTTCTCCCTTGCTGCCTGAACCACCGTGTCAAGTTCATGACTCCCGTCGGACCACTTTGTATGGACGTGGAGGTCGCCCTTGATATCATGAAGCGTTACGAGGTCAGGGAGCTTGCCCTTCTGGGCGGCCTCGATCTCGCCCGTGTCTTCTCTCAGCTCTGGAGGAATGTAAGGAAGCTTGAGCGCTTTATAGACTTCCTCTTCCTTCTTCCCGCCAATCTTCTTGCCACCTGGTTCCTTGAACACGCCGTATTCGTTGATCTTGAAGCCCGACTTGACCGCCATTTCCCGAAGCTTGATATTGTGCTGCTTGCTTCCAGTAAAATACTGTAGCGCCGCGCCGAAGGAATCCTCTTCGACCACCCTCAGGTCCACCTGAATCCCCTCTTCGGTGATAACCGACGATTTTGTCGGCCCGTGCATCAGGACCCGGGACACGTGCGGGAGCTTCACGAAAACATCCATGACAGCTGCGGGATTCTTCGACGTGGTGAGGATGTCGATGTCCTTAACCGTTTCCTTCATCCGTCGGATGCTGCCTGCGATCTCTATCTTGTCGACGGGAGCGGTATCGCGTACGCGCCTTACTATGTCTTCCGCTAGAGGCAGCACTCTTCCCAGGGGCCGCCGCTCGGTACCACGTTTCAGCAGTTCGATGCCCTGCAATATGTTCTCTTCCGTTTTCTTCTGAATACCCGGCAGACCGGTGAGTTTCCCCTTCTGAACAGCCTCTTCAAGCTCTTCTATGCTTTCTACCTTGAGCATGTCGAAGAGCATCTTGGCTTTCTTGGGTCCCAGTCCGGGGACCTGCAGAAGCTGCAATACCCCTTCAGGAATTTCTTTTTTCAATTCCTCGTGTTTTGCCATTTTCCCCGTTTCCAGATATTCCCGGACTTTATTGGCCAGGTCCTTCCCGATCCCGGGAATCGCTTCAAGATCCTCCACGGAGAGCGCGGCTACGTCCTTTGAGAGGCCGTCAATGTTCTGTGCAGCCCTACGGTACGCCCGTATGCGAAATACGTTCTCGCCTTTAAGTTCGAGAAGCTCCGCAATCTCGTTGAAGATCCGCGCTATCTGCTGGTTCTTCATATTCAACCCCAATAAAAGCTACAAATGAGTATTGAAAGAAACGGATAATGACTCCTGAACCTGTTTTTATTGTAGCACCTCAGAAATAAAAAAGGCCGGGTTTCATTCCGGCCTTGCGAATTTAACGGCGTCCGGAGCCTGCACCCGCCCGGACGAACGCACGAACGTCATGACGTTGATGTTGAACCGATGATCTTCCAAAGGACCTCGAAATTGCATATTATGATGTCGGGGTCGCCGTTCCCGTCCTTCATGACCTCTCCTCTTGCGTCCAAAGTCAGGAGAAAGTCGTTCGGCTTCAACAACGTGCCGTCGTATCCTGCATGCCGCAGCCTTTCTACAACCTTTTCAAGATAGCTTCTGCATTGGGATTCATCGATGATTTTCTTGCGCAAGGCTTTGGCCAGATCTACTGGTGTCAGCAATGAGCCTTCGTTCTCCGGCACCCAGTCGTCTGGACCGTTGTAGTAGCCGCGGATCGAAATGTAGTTGTGGTCCTCCTCCAGTACCGGATTGCCGTCATTGTCCAGGATTGACCGATGGGACTCGTATCTCCTTGGGTCGACCGACCGCTCCACCTTCTCGCTTCCCGTGGCGTAGATCGCCCGGACGTACACCGCATGGATGCCCCGTTGATTGAGATCCTGCGAGATGGCGAACTCTTCGAACGGGCTGTTTATCCCGTACTGTTTGATCTTCTCGATCTCCTCCATGTTGTATTTCTTGTCGGCCGGTATCTCGCCCACCCGGGAAGTTTCCCAGACAAGATGGATGTTGTCCTTGGTGACCGTATAGTACACCTCATTGTCATCGGAAAGGCTCAGGGAAGGTGTCTTCCGCCAGCGTTCCGGAAGAAAGTAGTCGAATAGGCGTCCGTTTTTCCCAACGACCCACATGCGGCCACCGGTGCTTTCCGCATGGCCGAAGATATAGGGGACTCCGAAGATTTCTGCCCGCGTCAGGTAAGAAGGCAGGGGTGTCGGCGTGAGCCTGCCTCGCATCTCATCAAGATAGGAATGCCGCCGCGAGGCCTTAACCCTGTCCTCATGCTCGGGAGTACGGAAGAGCAGCTCGTAATCGACCACTGAGTATTTCCCGATATTCAGCAGATGATAGAGCATTTCGACCTGCTTCCTGTTCGCATCGGTGTCTTCACCGGCCTGCTCGATGCGTTCACAGTCCTCCTCGTCGAGAATGATATGCTCTGGCTTCATGTCCGCCATGTGGTAACCCTTTGTGGTGAGGTCCTCGAAGGCCTTCTTCTGCATTGCTTGCAGGTGATGAACAACATCGGGGAGCCCGAGCCTGATGTGCTCGAAGATCTCGATGAGGTTCTTACCTCGAATCCATTCGTAGACAAGCTTGTATTGCTTTAGGATGTCGAGATCGATGCCGGGATGGCGCGCGCGGATGCGGTTGATCTTGGCCCGGGACCGTCCGCTCTGCCACAGCTGCATGCGCTGGGGCGGCACGTAGATGGCCAGAGGCTGCTGCACCTTGACCCATTCGATCCGCTGGCCGAACTGCTTGTCGCCCATCTCCATGACCAGGGCGAATTCCTCCCAGGGGCTGTTGAACTCGGCGCTCATGAACTCCTTCAGGGTATGGGTGTTAAGGGGAACATCCTCCCCAACGCGGCAGTTCTTGACCACGAGGTCGAGATGCACTCCTCCGATGCGTCTCGTCGGGACTCGGTAAACGGAGCTTGTTCCCTGTAGCCGCACGCGGTGCCTGGTGAACCAGCTTTCTTCGTACCAGTTCCTGATATCGAGATGTTGATGGTGGGACTCGGCGAACCTGGTAAGATACAGGTCCCCCCCGTCTTCCGTCGTGGAGTGCAAGTAGACAACGCCCAGCACGTTGACAAGAGCCTTCTGTTGAGAGGGCTTTTTCGTGCGGATCATTTCTGCTGATGGATCCATGAAAACTGGTTATCTCCTTCAAGGCGCTCGAGGGGATTGTCGTTTTAAGACAGAAGTCGATCTTTGGCCCCGCGAAGGCCTGTTATCGTTTCTTTCGGATATTATCCCGTTTTTCTGTGTCCGCAATGTTCTTTCAATTATCTCAGACGCTTCTTCAGTTCCTCGAGCTGTTTCGTAAGCCGTGCCGGCAGCCTGTTCCCGAATACTGAGAAGTGCTTCTCGATGTCGGAAACCTCGGCCCTCCACTCCGTGGGGTCCGCTTCCATCAGTGCCTTCACATTCTCACTGGAAATGTCCAGACCCGCGAGGTCAAGGTCCCCGTCCTCGGGCATCAGGCCAATTGGCGTTTCTTTGGCGCCAATTTTGCCGTCCACACGGTCGCACATCCACTTAAGCACCCTGCTATTTTCGCTGAAACCGGGCCAGAGGAATTTGCCCTCACTGCTCTTCCGAAACCAGTTCGCATAGAAGATCCGTGGGGCTTTTTTCCCGAGCCGATCTCCCATGTTCAGCCAGTGCTGAAAATAGTCTCCCATATGGTATGCTAGGAATGGTTTCATGGCGAAGGGGTCTCGGCGCAGGTTGCCCACGGCGCCGATGTTCGCCGACGTGGTCTCCGACGCGGCTGTCGCACCGAGAAACACGCCGTGGTCCCAGGAGTACGATTCGAATACCAGCGGCACAACACTGCTCCTGCGGCCGCCGAAGATGAAGATGTCGATGGGCACTCCCTCTGGGTCCTCCCAGTCCGGACAGATGCCCGGGCACTGCGATGCGGGTGCAGTGAAACGCGCATTCGGATGCGCCGCGTCCTCGGTACTCTCCGGCGTCCAGTCGTGGCCCTTCCAATCTATAACATGCGATGGTGATTCATCGGTCATGCCCTCCCACCACACATCGCCGTCATCCGTCAGTGCACAGTTCGTGAAAATGACGTTTTCCCTCAGTGTGTCCATGGCCACGGGGTTGGTGCCGTAGGACGTGCCGGGCGCTACGCCGAAGAACCCGCTCTCGGGATTGATGGCATGGAGCCGGCCGTCTCCGCGAACCTTCATCCAGGCTATATCGTCTCCGATGCACTCACACTTCCAGCCAGGCACGGACGGCTGCATCATAGCGAGGTTTGTTTTGCCGCAGGCCGAGGGAAAAGCGGCCGCGATGTGGTAGCGCCTCCCTTCGGGACTGATAAGGCGCAAGATCAGCATATGTTCGGCCATCCAACCTTCCCGCCTTGCCATGTTCGAGGCAATCCGGAGTGCCAGGCACTTCTTCCCGAGCAGGGCGTTACCACCGTATCCAGAGCCGTAGGACCAGATGAGGTTTTCCTCCGGGAAATGGCTGATGTATTTGCGTTCGAGAGGAGCGCATGGCCAGAGAAGGTCCTTCTGCCCCTTCTCCAGAGGTGCACCGATGGAATGCAAGCAGGGGATGAATTCTCCCGTCTCACCGAGCGTATCGAGAACCTTCGAATCGGCCCGGGTCATGATATGCATGCTGCATACCACGTAGGGGCTATCGGTCAGCTCGATTCCGATCTTCGCGATGGGAGAACCGATGGGCCCCATGGAGAAGGGGATGACGTACATTGTCCGGCCCTTCATGCAGCCCTTGTAAAGGCCCCGCATGGTCTTCTTCAGTTCGTCGGGATGGACCCAGTTGTTCGTGGGGCCGGCCTCGTCTTTCGACGGCGTACTGATGTACGTACGGTCCTCCACGCGTGCCACGTCGCTGGGATCGGTGCGGAATAGGAAACTATTGGGCCGCCTGCTAAGAGGGAACGCCATATCCCGTTTCTGCATGAGCATCATAAGCCGGTCGTACTCTGCTTTCGATCCGTCGCACCAATAGATGGAATCGGGCTGGCAGAGGTCAGCGACCTCCTTTACCCAGGAGTTCAGTTTTTTGTTCCTTGATCCTTCTGTCATGAGCAGTCTCCTTGAAGCGCTCTCCTCATTATGTTCATGCCACCATATCCCCATGCCCGCACAGAAAGGGCGGTATCCTTTTCCGGTCGATACCGATCGAGAGAGCGATCATTATGCACGATTGCCAGATAAAAGTAAAGCCCCCTGCAGACCGAGCAAGGGGCTTGGGTCATCGAACCGTGGATACGTGGAAATCCCAATCAGTGCTGGATGGTCGCCTCTTCCATGATCACGTCATACTTGTATCCGGACCCGAAGTCCTTGTCCTTGTAAACGGTCCCTTTTGCCGTCACAACGTCACCAACGGCAACCGTGTCCGCGGCCGTCGT